>JAEEGI010013876.1_pt1 | contig 17033 bp, 14 predicted proteins | sample 8958751 | NCBI WGS metagenome assembly JAEEGI01 (sample SAMN16246545, study PRJNA631951) | gut metagenome | biome: gut microbiome; feature: rumen; material: KS-attached | host: Bos | place: Iran: Karaj | collected 2018-10
ATGAAGAAACGTGCCGCTATAGCACGCGCCCTCGCCTGCAATCCCCGCTACCTCTTTTTCGACGAGCCCAACTCCGGCCTCGACCCCAAAACCTCCCTGCTCATCGACGAACTCATCACCAAAATCACCCACGAATTCAACACCACCACCGTGGTCAACACCCACGACCTCAACTCCATCATCACCATCGGCGAGACTATCTCGTTCATCTACCAAGGCCACCTCGCCTGGCGCGGCAGCAGCGACAACATCCTCACCTCCGACAACCAAACGCTCAACGACTTCATCTACGCGCAGCCGCTGACGCAGAGGTTGCGGAAGACGTTGTAAGATATAACGAAACGATGATACACAATCAGAATTTGCTCAACTCGTTACCCAAAAAGTGGAAAATGAGGGATTCTTTAATGCTCAAACAGGTCATCTAATACAATTTGTGACTGTATTTCATTAGCGTATTGGTTCAGATGGAGACCGTATGGTGTAATCATCGTAATGTGAATGGCCTTACGTGTTTTTGTTGTTTGGAGAAAAACACTCATTCGATTATGAATTTTTTGAACTTCAGATTGAGTAAGCATATATTCTCCTTGTGACCATTTCATTTCGCACAAATTGATGATCTGATCGTTCCTGTCAATCAGCAAATCAATCTGTGCACCAGATATTTCATCTGTCGCAGGAATATGCCAAGAAAAGCAGTTTGTCGCAACTCCTTCAATGCCAAGCCTCCGCTTAATCTGCGGTATATGCAACAGACATAGCCTTTCAAATGCAAGACCGCACCATGTGCGTTGCATCTGAGAAGAAATGGAATGCGTCCAAAACGCCTCGTCCTGTTTGGCATTCTCAGATATGAACTTGAAATAGAACAATGTAAAGTTGTCAACAAGTTGATAAAGAGCGTCCTTTTTCTTTTTTCCGAAAGAGGTGTACTTCCGAATAAAACCACATTGTTCCAGTTCTTCTAACAGCCTACTGAAAGCACCGTTATCATCCATTTTCACTGATTTTAGCAAACTCTGTCGAGTAAGCCCGCAGGAATATTTTCCTAATGCTGTCACAATGTCAATATAGGGTTGAGGCGTTTTGAAAAGCGAATCATATAATTCATAAAATTCGTTCTTTAGAGGTGCGTTGCTATAAAAAAACAGCTTGTCAATATTTTGAGCATCTGACATTCCTTTTTCAAGCAAACTCCAATAAAATGCTACTCCGCCCATCACCATGTATAAGGTAGAAATCTGCCTTCTGCTTAACTGAAGATGGCGGCTTTGAACATATTGTTCGCACTCATGCAAAGTAAACGGAGACAAAGGAATTCTTCGGGTCACCCTATTATGTAATCCACCTCGATTCCGCAGCACTTTCTTGATAATCCACGAAGTGGCAGAAGCGCAAACAACGAGTACAATATCTTTTCGAGCGGAGGCCCAATTGTTCCAAAAATGCTCCAATGCAGGCAGAAATTTTGACTTGGGTGTATCCAGCCATGAGATCTCGTCAATAAAAATCACCTTTTTTTTCTTACGAGAGGCCATGACAAGTTTCTTTAACTCATCAAAAGCATCCATCCAACTATTTAGGTCGGGAAAAGGTCCATTGCCGTAATCATTAAGAGAGCGCTTGAAGGCATCCAACTGTCCTCGTGTTGAGGTGTTGGCCATACCGCTGTGTTGAAAAGTGAACTTGTAATCAAAAGTCTCTCTAACCAAAAATGTCTTACCCACTCTTCTTCGACCATAAACCGCCACAAACTCCGAGAGGTCGGATGTGAGTGTATTGCATAAAATATTAGATTCTAATTCTCTTCCAATCAGCATAGTAGATAATTTTTATTGTCGCGGCAAATATACAAAATTATTTGCGGAATCTCGTTTATTTTACAACATTCCGCAAAAAATATTCTCTATCATTTTCCTTGTTCACTTAAATCCGCTCGTAAAAAAGTTTTCATGAATTGACTAGTCGCGGAGGCAGCGGACGGAAAAGCCACAGTAGGGTGGTTCAGGATTCTGCCACACATACGTGGAGTTATACCCCAAACTACACATCCACTTGTTGCCACTAGTTGTTGCCGTGGATGACCAAAAACGGGTTACAGATCCACCATTAAAATAAGTTGTCTCGCCGTTGCATTGACCAGCAGGGAAAGCACAGAAACCTGTTGCATTATTCGCACCCTGATTATTACCCACCGTACATTGGTGATAATCACTGTTCCATCCCTCTGCTGATGCTAATGATTTAGCGATATGGTTGCTGTTGCCATCACAAGAAAATACACTCCGACTACTCACATATTCGGTCAATTGTATCCACTCTGCATGGCTTGGCACATGCCACCCTGTAGGACATATTCCCTGTACCCAACTTGGGTTAGTCTCGCTAGAAGCTGCGCCATGCATCACCGCAGGCCAATTGTAAAGATAACCTCGCTTTTCCAATGAAAGAGCGTGACTGACGTAGTTGTAGTAATAAGGTTGGCTGTAGCTGATATTTGCATTACCAATAGAAATAGCGATACTGTCCGCATAATGCGTAGCCCGTAGATTTTCTCTCATCCAGCACTGCTGACCAAGTTGCACCGTGCTATAGACGTTGCCATCAATATCTGTGATAGTGGGGGTGCCTGGACATGGTAAAGAGTCGTAGATAGAGAAGGCAAACGATAGTATAATCGTCTGAGTACTATCTTGTGTTTGTATCGCATGCCCACTCTCTTCCTCTGTACCATTTAGGGCGATAAATCCCACGTATTCCATCTGGTCGCCGGCGACAAACAGATTGTCGGTGTTGGCTTTGGGTTCGGTTTTGGATTGCGGTAGGGGTGAATAATTATTCGCACTCACGATGCGTCCGGTTATGTCGGTCATCACCAACGACACCTCGCCCGTTTCGGTCACGTTCAAATTCACATACGTGGTACCATCAAAAGGGTTGGGGTTGTTCTGCGACAACCGAAGAGACGTTTCAGGAAACGTCTCTACATCCTCGATGCCCGTCTGATCCATCATCACCAGTACGGTATCGGGCCAAAAGAGCGTCTCCTGCCATCCCCGGGTGAGGTTGCTGACAACCACACGATTCAAGGGAATATACTGGTTGCTTGCGTCGCGCCCCGTAAACGTCACACTCACCGTCTGCGCCGAAACCACCACAAACAGCAGCATTATGGTTAGGAAAGTAAATGTCTTTTTCATATTGGTAATCATAATAACGATGGCAAAAATAAAAAACAGCGGAATTTCCTTAGAAACGCAAAATTTCGCGTCTCGACAATGGTAATTTATGTACTTTTGCCGCCAAATTAAACATCTAAAAAACCTTAACCTCCTAACCAATAACCCTCAATAACCAATAACCCTCAATAACCAATAACCTATAACCCATAACCATTACAAAAAATGAACTGGATCGACATCATCGTATTAATCCCCCTCTGCTGGTACGCCTTCAGGGGATTCAAAAACGGATTCCTAATGGAGATTGTCTCCCTGGCAGCCTTGTTTTTAGGGCTGTTTGTTTCCTACAAATTTTCCGATTTGATTGCGTTGTGGATTACCGGCACCTCTTTAGCAAAACCCATCTCTTTTTCGCTGTGTTTCGTGCTCACTATCGTGTTAGTCAACCTGTTGGGACGGATTCTGAAACGGGTACTCAAGCCTGTGCTTTCAGAATTCCTCGACAAAGTGCTCGGCATCCTTTTCGGCATCCTGAAAGTGGTTTTGGTGGCGGGCGTGCTGTTCTATTTCATCGACACCGTCGATAAAAAAGAAATTTTCATCAAGCACGAGGTGAAAGAGGCGTCCATTGCCTACAAGCATCTCTCACCCGTGATGTCACACGTGCTGGAATGGAAAGAGATGCGCGAACAAGAGAAAGAAACTTGTGATGAAAAATCGGACTCTACACGAGAATAATGTTTTTGGCTATTGGCTATTAGCTTTTGGCCATTATACATCGTAAATCGTAAACCGCACCTACCGTTCGCTTCGGTAATCCTTCAAGAACTCCTTAAGCTGTTGCATGGCGCGACCGCGATGGCTGATGGTGTTTTTTGCCAAGGCGGACATTTCTGCGAAAGTCTGACGGAATCCCAAAGGACGGAAAATCGGGTCATAGCCGAAGCCATCGACTCCGCGCTGTTCGGTCAGAATCTCACCATCCACTTTACCTTCGAAAAAATACTGTTTGCCGTCCAAAATCAGTGCGATCACGGTTTTGAAACAGGCTCTGCGGTTTGTTATACCCTGCATCTCCTCCAGCACTTTCAGCATATTGTCCTGATAGGAACAACCTTCGCCGGCATAGCGGGCTGAAAAAACACCGGGACGTCCGTCAAGAGCATCAATTTCCAATCCGGTGTCATCGGCGAAGCAATTACAATGGTAATTTTCAACCACATACTGCGCTTTCTGCAATGCATTGCCTTTCAAGGTGTCAGCAGTTTCCGGAATATCAGGACAACCCAATTCGGGCAGGTTTTTGATAATATATTCTGAACCGAGGATATTGCGCACTTCCTCCGTCTTATGCAAATTGTGTGTAGCAAAAATAATTTCCATAGAAACAAAAACTCAAAAAGATGACATGATTACTCATGTCATCCATTGTTTTTCAAAACAACACCTCAAAGGATGTTATTCAGCCGTATTACCGATTTCGATGGCTTGTTTTCCTCTGTAGTAGCCGCATTCAGGGCAAATATGGTGAGGAAGAATCGGGGCACCGCAGTGGCTGCACGTGGTCAGATTGGGAGCGGTGATGAAATCGTTGGCTCTTCTCTTATCTCTTCTGATAGCAGAATGTCTTCTTTTCGGATGTGGCATATCTTTTTAATTTTTTATTGTTATTAATCTAATTTTATATTCTTCAAAGCTTCCCATCGGGGATCTGTCCCTTGTTCTTCTTCACTGCTTTCGGCATTCATCTCCTCAAGGCGCTTCATCACCTCCGGATCGCATGTCGGATTCCCGTCTGCGTCATCTTCGTGTACGATGCGGATGGGCAGGGCGAGCACAATGGACTCATACACAAAATGAAAGAGGTCGATCTCGTAGGTGTTCTCATCCATCATCCAAATCTCGTCTTCTTGTTCCTCTTCAGAGCGATAGTTTTCGGACACCAGCTTCACGAGCAGTCTTTCATCGAAGTTCATCGGCAGGGTGACGGGGGCGAGGCAACGGTCACATTCCGCCACCACTTCTCCTTCAAAATGGCATTGGAAGTCGATCATTTTTTCAGATTTTTCCATTTCAATCCGCAAAACCAAACGGCCGTCCAATAGTTGTTCAATCCCTGCCAAGTCAAAGAACTCTTTATCACAATTTATTGAAAAACAATGCTTTCCAAGTTCAATGCCTGAGATTCTGATCTTAAATTGACTACGCAATTGCCTCTCTTCCATTGCAATAAATTTTGGGGTGCAAATATACTCTTTTTTCTATATTCCTCGTTCGCTCTTTTTTTTTATTTTTGCAGCCTTAAAGTTAATACGTGATAAAGGCTTTTTTGAAACGCTATTTTGAACCGCAATTTATCCGGTTCGTGCTGGTGGCCATGTTGAATACGGCCTTCGGCTTGTTCGTCAATTATCTGTTTCTCTTTATCTTCGAGCATCTGCTCAAGCTCAATCACGCATACATCGTCTCCAACTTCATCGCCACCATCGTCAGCATCCTCTTCAATTTCAAAACTTACGGGATTCTCGTCTTCAAGAACAAAAACAACAAACTGATTCTCCGATTCCTGGCGGTCACAACATTCACCTACCTCCTTAATATAGGGGGAATTGCCCTGCTGGAGCATCTTGGCAGCCAAAACAACTACATCAACCTCACCATTATGGCGGTGCCGGTCGGATTGCTGAATTATGTATTGAACAGCATTTTCGTCTATAAAAAGAAAGCGCGTTTCTTCAACATCAAAAGAAACAAGCGGACGGAAGAGTAGTTTTTACTTAGACTTAAACTTAGACATAGACTATGGCTATTGGCTATTAGCTTTTGGCTTTTGGCTGTGAAAATGGAGACGTTTCAGGAAACGTCTCTACTATTGCCTGTTGCCTATTGCCTGTTGCCTATTGCCTGTTGCCTATTGCCTATTGCCTATTCACAAAACACTCCAAAAAACGCGGAGCCGCTGCCTGACATGGAGGCGTATAGCGCACCCTCGTGATACAGCGCTTCTTTCACAGTTTTTAACGCGGGTATTTTCTTGAACAATGACTCCTCAAAATCATTAACCACCAAATTTATCCAATCTTTTGGGCTATTTTTCAGAATCTCCGGAAGGAAAATGTCAGATTCATGCGGAGTCACCCCGGCGTATGCTTCCTTGGTGGAAATGTGAATGTCGGGTTTAACGATTTTTAACCGATAAGAAGACAGATCCAGGTCAATGGGGGCGAGCACTTCCCCACGCCCTGTAGCGTACACCGGCTTGTTATACAGGAAGAATGGAACGTCACTGCCCAACTGTAGGGCGTATTCCACCATTTTCTCTTCAGAAACGGACAGTTGGAAAATGTCTCGAAGCATCCTGAGCGTGAAAGCGGCATCCGCGGATCCCCCGCCCAATCCCGCACCCGAAGGAATCCCCTTGCGCAGAAATATCTCCACATTGGAAATACCAAAGTCTTTCTGCAGCAAACGGAACGCCTTGACACAAAGATTGTTATCGGCATCACCCAAATCTTCCACGCTCTCCATCCTGAAGACAATTTCCTGCTCGGAAGGGGAAATGCGCAGAAAATCCGTGAAATAATCCGTGGGATAGAAAACCGTCTGCAAGTCGTGGTAGCCGTCCGGACGTTTGCGCACAATCTGCAAACCGATGTTGATTTTGGCGTTCACCCGCGCCTCCACGGGTTCAAAATCCTTCTTCATATTTTAATATTGTCGAAATTTTTGCCGAACACACTGGCAGTTTTCGAGATGGTAATGAAAGCGTTGGGGTCTATATCTTTGATAATGCGCGTGATGGCACCTTTATCCGTCTTATGTGCCACAATCAGCAGCACATCGCTCTCTTGTTGGTTGTAAGAACCGTAACCTTTCAGGAAAGTGGCCCCGCGATGCAAGTTGGAGTTGATTTTTTGGGCAATTTCATGATTTTTCTTGGAAAACACCATGAACTGGTAAGTCTGCCGGTAGCCGTCAATCACCAAATCGGAGATGATGATGGAAACCAACAGCACCACAAAACTGTAAACCAATTTTTGGACATCGTAGAGCACAAAGTAGGAAGCACCCACTATAACGACATTGGAGAGCAAGCTGACCCGTCCGTAAGAGATATTGCGGTATTTCCCGACCATCAAGGCGATAATGTCAACGCCGCCGGTGTTGCCGCCCCAGTTGATCGTCATCCCGATTCCGTACGCCGCTATCGCCGACCCGATGATGACACTCATAAACATGTCATCCACAAGTGGTTTGGGGAACAAAGGCTGGAATATGGAGAAGAAAACACTCATCACCACGGTGCAAATCAGCGAATTAACGCAAAACTTAGTTCCGAGAATCTTCCATGCAATCGCTATTAAGACAGCGTTCAGGGCAAATGTGGTGAGGCCAATGGGAATCTTTGTGGCGAAATAGAGAATGGAGGCCGCACCCGCCACACCACCGCCCGACACCTCGTATGGAGTCAGAAACGCTGACCACCCGAAAGTGAACATGGCCAGCCCCAAAAAGATGAAGAAATAGCTCTTCGCCTCCTGCAATATCTTCTTGAACGTCAGTTTTTTCTCCATTGTTTGGTTTATCGGTATTAGTCAATAGTTAACGTTAAAAATATAGTCTAAGTCATAACCAGGATCTAAGTCATAGTTATAGTCATAGTTATAGTCACATTCTACCCCTCCGTCTTATTACCGGACACCAAATCATTAAGCCATTCCTTAAACAAGGTGATGTAGGCACTGTTGAAGATATGCCTGAACATATAGCGATCCTCACCATAATCCTGCTGGATGTCCGTCGGGTGAACTAACGGCATGATAGGATAGGCATTGCGTTTCAGATGGCGGATTTTGCGTTCGGTCTGCTTGCGGAATCCCACGTTGGACACCAAATTGAGGTAAGGGGTTATGCAAAGCCCCTCGTGCGCCCAAATGTGGAAATTGTATTGGTAAGCCCAATAAGAAGCCTTATACTTCTTGAGACTGTTGAAGCGATTGATCCAATACATTTTCTGTTTTTTCTTATTCATGTATGGTTCTATCATCTTCTCGAAACCCTCCCTGGTATATTGGTCCATGGAGAGGGTGAAGTCGTTCCAGCGGTTTTTCCAGGTGGCGAAGCCCCAGGTGGAGGCATAGGCGGAGAAAAAGTAGGAGGATTCCCCTTTCTTCATCCGTTTCTTGTATCTTTTACGACTTCTGTGACGCCAGTAGAAACCGCCGATACTGTAGATTTTCTTGTCATTGCGGTATTTTTCGAGCAGCTGTTCGCAATAGGGGAAGAAATCATATCCAGGCACAGTATCGTCAAACAGGATGATGCCCTCTTCCTCTTGTTCGAAAAACCATTTTATAGCGGTGGCAATCATCTGGGATTTCCCCAGATGATTGTCCTGCCATAATTTGTGCACCTGGCACGGCCACTCGGGCTGGATGACGGCTCTTGCCTGATAAGTGCGCATACGGTCCAACATGGAATCCGGCTGCGCGGCATCACCTGCCACATAAAGCTGAGTAGGCTGCACCGTGCGTAATACTTGAAATACGTCGTGCGTTTCCTCTACTCTATTATATAGTATGAGTAAAACGGGAACTTTGAACATTTTTATGCTAATTCGTGAATAACAAGGCCTGAACGCAGTTTCGGCTCAAACCAGGTGGTTTTGGGAGGCATGATGTTGCCTGTGTCGGCAATGTCGATGATCTGTTGCATGGAAACAGGATAGAGGGCGAAAGCCACCTTCATCTCACCGTTATCAACACGACGTTTCAACTCACCGAGACCGCGGATACCGCCCACGAAGTCAATACGCTTGTCGGTGCGCAAATCCTTGATGCCCAGAATCTTGTCAAGAACAAGGTTGCTAAGGATGGTGACATCTAATACACCGATGGGATCGCTGTCGTTGAACGTACCGGGTTTGGCGTTCATCTTGTACCAATGGCCGTCCAAATACATGCTGAACTCATGCAACTTGCTCGGTTTGTAAATGTCCGTGCCCATATCCTCCACCGTGTAGGCCTCGCCAACGGCGTTGAGGAACTGCTCCTTGGTCAGACCGTTGAGGTCTTTCACCACGCGGTTGTAGTCGATGATGTTGAGCTGGTTGTCAGGGAAAATCACCGTCATGAAGTAGTTGTACTCCTCCTTGCCGGTGTGGTTCGGGTTGTGCTCTTTCTTCTCCTGACCCACGAGAGCGGCAGCCGCGCTGCGGTGGTGACCGTCGGCGATGTACATGGCGGGCACTTTGGTGGCGAAGAGTTCCACCAGCTCGTCGATGAGCTTGCGGTCGTCAATCACCCAGAAACGGTGGCCGAAACCGTCTTCCTTGGCAATGAAGTCGTAAACCGGTTCCTTGGCGGTCACGGAAGCCACGATTTCGTCGATGCGAGCAACGGCGGGATAAGCGAAGAACACCGGCTCCACATTGGCGTTGGTGATGCGCACGTGTTTCATGCGGTCTTCCTCTTTGTCCTTGCGGGTCAACTCGTGTTTCTTGATGATCTTGTTGACATAATCCTCGCTATAGGCGCAAGCCACGATGCCGTATTGCCATTTCGCGTCAGCAGCTGTCGGATTCATGCTTTGGGCGTAGATGTAAAGTTTTTCCTCTTTGTCCTGCACCAACCAGCCGTAATCCTTGAAGCTGTTGTAGTTTTTCACCACCTGAAGATACACTTCGAGAGAGTGCTCATCAGTACCCACCGGAAGGTCGATCTCGGCCTTGGTGACATGCAACAGGCTGTAGGGATTGCCTTCGCATTCCTTGCGTGCCTCTTCGGAATTCAACACGTCGTAAGGACGGGAAGCTAATTTTTCAACGATTTCTTTGGGAGGACGGAAGCCTCTGAAGGGTTTAATTACTGACATATCTATTTAATTTATTGATAAATATATTAATTAGTTTGATAATTTTCGTTTTTTAAACCAACGGCAAAAATACAAAAAAGACTCAGGCCCAAAGCCTTATTAATTGCGAATACAACGAACCGAACGTCCGCTGGCAAGATTGTAGGAAGTTCTTTGCACGTCTGGATTGTCGTAGCTTAAGTGGCGTGTGTAAGCTGCTGTGTTTTGACCTTCGAGTGTGGACGACCAAAAATATGTATTGGTACCGTAGCCATTGAAGATTTCCTCTTCATTATCGGACAAGTCCACACTAAAGCTACCCGCAGGAACGGCTTTAAAGCCCGTACCGTAGATTTCGCTATGAGAGTATCCCGGAGAGCAAAGGACATTGCAATTCTCCCAGCCCACTTCGGCGGCCAGGGCTTGGGCTATATGACCTTCACCACAAACATATTCGTTTGTGGCGCTCACATAGCTGGTCAATTGCGTCCACTCCGCATCAGAAGGAATATGCCATCCGTTGGGACAGACACCCTGCACTCCACTTGGACTGCTACTGCTACTGCTCGATCCATTCATCACGGCAGCCCAGTTATACAAATAACCTGCTGATGCAGTTTCGGCGTTGGGATAAATGTAATAAAAAGGATTCTCTATGCTTGTTATTGCGTCGCCAAGGGGTATTTCTGTACCATCTGCGTAGTGCGTGGTCCTCAGGTTCTCTTTCATCCAACATTGCTGCCCAATCTTTACAGTTTCATATACATTTTCGTCAAAATCAGTGACCGTGGGTGCGTCCGGGCAGGGGTTAGACGTTCTGAACTGGATTTCCTCACCGTATGATGTTCCTAGCTCGTTGGTAGCGTAAGCACGAACATAATAGATGGTGTTGGGATGGAGTCCAGTAATGTCGCTGTTGAATTCGCCGATGCCGGAGCCATCATTTGTGTGCTCACCACTAAGTGTCGGGGTTGGGGTCGTACTCCAGCACACGCCACGGGCACTCACGGAAAATCCACCGTCATTCACCACTTCGCTCCTGCATACGACCGAATTGGAGGATATATCAGAGACAGCGTAGGTGCGGACAAAAGGTTTGGAGAGGTCGCGGATGCAGCGTACAGAAAAGCCATTGCTTCGTTTATATCCGATTCGTAACATGTCCTGACGATAATAGAACAAGCTGCGACCGTATGCATATCCCGAACTGGCTCCCGAAGTGGTCCAATAATAAGCCCCGAAACCCGATCCGTTGAAAGAGTCGTCACCGTAGAGACCTGAAGGAACTGCCCCGAAACCCGATCCGTTGTTTGGCACGGTATCGCCTGGCACGCATTCACCACAATCTTCGCACTCTATCCAGAAGGAAATAGTATCGGGAGTGTCAACGTAAACATCATAGGCTAAAGATTTGGCAATATTATCACTGTTTCCACCACAGATTAACGGGTTATGGTCTTTCACATAGTTGATCATCTTCACCCATTCCTCGTCACTCGGCAAATGCCAGTTTTGGGGACAGACGCCCTGTACACCGCTGGGGACAGCAATACTACTCGCCGCACCATTCATCGCAGCTGGCCAGTTGTAATAATAACCATATAGAAAAGGATATGTCGTGTCTAAAGCAATGTTAACATAGTAGTAAGGTTTTGTGTTGCTCAACGAGTCTTCGGCATCAATGGGCGAGCCATTAGAAATAGACGTGCCATCGGCAAAGTGGGTGGTGCGCAAGTTTTCCCGCATCCAGCACTGCTCTCCAATCAGCACCGTGGTATAATTGTTGCCGTCAACGTCTGTAACAGAAGGAATGTTAGGACAGGAGGTTCCAAAAAAGTCCTGTTCTCTGAATGATAAATTGATGGTTTGTTGAGATGGAATTCCCAACTTTTTCTTAACCGTCTCACTAAACATCATTTGACCATTTGTGTTGTAAGCGTAACCCACACATTTTATATCGTCATTGGAACTATACGGATGATGAACATCGCCCTTAAAATCAGACTTCTCCTGATATGCAAAAAATGGACTCTGGTATTCGGCAACCCCGGTGTATTCAATGCTGTTGCCCTGACCGTTACCGCCATTGTTGACCATTTTGATGGATGAAATCTGTCCTTTCTGACGAGCAGTGAGGAAATAAAAACCTTCTGAAGAAAGCGCGACACGTATTTTGTGATTACCTGGCTGCAGAGATGGTATATGCGTCACCTCTACGACACGCCCAGTAATATCAGTAACCACCAATGTCACATCGCCAGGTTCGGCCACATTCAGATTCACAAATGTGAGACCATTGAATGGGTTTGGCATATTTTGAGACAGAACAAGACCATTTGAATTTAACCTATCCTGAATACCTGTCCCTTTAATCAGCACCAGTTCGGTGTCAGGATAAAAAAGAGTTTCTGTCCAGCCACGTGTCAGATTCTGTATCTTCACGGAATTAAGCTGGATCCACTGGTCGTTGTCCGCATAATGTCCCGTGAAATTCACAAACATAGTGTCCGTCTGCGCCGAGACTGCGGCAAACAGCATCATGATGGTTATTACTATAACTGTCTTTTTCATAATCGTATGTTGAATTTTTTTGTTTACAAAATATCCTAACATGTGGGAACAAGCTGTCTTGTTGTCAAAGTAACACAAGGTATAGTCAACTAAAAACCAGCAGTTTGTACCTCAAATCAACAAAAAGCCCAGCTTATTACCAATCTGCAAAAATACAAAAAAAGTGAATAGATGATGAGGTATATAGGATTTGTAAATTGTCACCCCTTATCGGATTAAAGTGATGGACCCATTCAACAAATAGGTCACCTCGCCTGAGAGTGTGTTGACGAACAGCTTGCAGCCGTAGTAGTAAACGCCATCGGAGGAAGGTTGCTTGGTGGTTTCATCGCTGCCGTCCCAAAGAATGTCTGGGTCAGTCGTTCGGAAAACCCGCTTTCCCCAACGGTTGTAAATTTCCATCTCAATTCTGACAATCCCGGAATAGGGCATAAACGGGGTGAACAGGTCATTGATCCCGTCACCATTGGGCGTGAACACGTTCGGCAACCGATAATCCAAGCATTCGTAAACGTCAATGCACACGGAATCCGTCATCTCAGTAACATTGTGGTTGTTGTCGGCAACTCTCATGGCGTAGCATCCGACAAGTACCTCTGATCCAGTCGCATTAATGGAATAACGGCATGGTGTAGGGAAGCATATCTCATCATTGTCAAAAGAATCGATGCAAGTGAAAGAGCCCTCCAAAGTTGGCTTGTAATAAATGTAGTAATGCACGGCATCTATGGCAGCGGAATCGGAACTGTATGTCCAGTTGAATTCTACAGCTTGACAGTCTGTAGTGATGGTGATTTCCGGCATTTCGGGCGGTTCATTGTCGTATGGCACTCCGCATTGCTGCTGCGAACGGTTATACAAAGGCCCAATCGTATCGGGAATCCAATAGTAGCCTTCTGCCTCAACGTAATAACAATAAGTCTTGCCATTTTCAAGATGGTAATCCGTAAAATAAGGTTCGTGGACTTTCGCAATAGAATCCCAGTTGAACGTGCTCTCGTTGTATCTGAACACCTTGTACCACACATTGTTCCACGGCTGCCTATTCGTCCATGAGAGTAACAAACGTTTGTCCGCGGAAGATATAGTCATAAAGATGGAAGTGGCCGGATCCGATTTCTCAATGAAAGTATCCTGATTTGAAATCTTCACTTGGTATGTATAATCAAAATCCAATGTGTTTAGATTTTCATCTAAAAAGGAAATCGTGTCAGCTAAATTTTCCGGTACGTCAACTGAATAAATCAATTCATCCTCATAACTTGAAGAAATCCTGAAAAGCTGATACTGATAAGGCGGCGGGAAAGCGACAGAATCCATTTCCGGCGGGAAGAGCCAGCGGACCAGCACTGCCCCACCCTCTTCGTCTGTAGTCACCACATCGGCATTGATAATGACAGGCGCATCATTGGCAATATGCGCACAAACCTTTTCGGAGACAACACTTTCGGATCCATCCGGAAACAAAGCCACAACACGATAGCAATACTCGTTGCCATGATAAAGCGGACGTGCCGAACCATCATCGGTGAAAACCGTATCCGCCCACGCATCTGTATGGCCAATTTTCACATATCCGGTTTCAGCGGGTAATCCTGTTTGACAAGAATCAGGCTCAAAATCATCACTCCCGTTTCGACGATATATATCATATCCGATTGCATTAGAACAGGAATCATGCTGCCAATCCAAATGAATTACATTTCCTTCGGGAATGGCATTTAAGTTTTTCGGAGCTGGCGCAATGACATAAATGCGAAGTGTTTTGTAAGACACAAGCTCTACCTGCGGACCATTGTCTTTCGCCTTGAACAGCACTTCGTATGGATCAGCTTTAATGTGCCCACATGTAGTCCGCCAGACAAAATGGGTAGCGTAAGGAACACTATCGGTGATTTCGGAAAACTGTGCAGGTGACTCACTGAGCAGGAAAGGTTCACCTGTAGCCGTCAACGTGACATGCGTGGAAGTCTCATCCTTGACATGCACAAGCTTGTCTATTCTGGTTCCGGCAATCACACACGTATCATACACTTCCACCACAGGAGGTCTATTATTGCAAGCCGCAATGGTGATTTGCATATCCCTGACCATACTGCCGATGAGTACTCCGTTACGCCATTCCTGAATCAGAATGGCGATGTTATATTCCCCCGCCATGAGAGGGGAATCCCACGTTAAATCGCCTGTAACAGGGTCAATCTCGATATAGTTGGAAGCCTGTGGAAGCGTGTAACCGGGAATGTCCTCACCTTCATAGCCACGGCAGTTGATGAGCGAATAAGACAGACTGTCACCCTCCGCATCGTAGGCTCCCGGATTGTGGTAATAAGGAACATTCGTACAACCATTGTCCAATGGTGGATTCAACAGCTGCGGAGAGGAGTTTCCGCCAATGAAAGGATTGATAACCAGAATAGTTTCGATAAAAAAAGGTATCTCCACTGAACTTGGAATGTTCACGATACCGGCATTGCGGTTAGGATCTTCAAACGTGACATGGAAAGTGCCGGCGGCGGGAAACGTATGCTGCGTGATATACACGTTCTTGCTTATGTTATTGTCCATGTTGACCTTGATGAACCGGTCTATCTCGGATGAAGTTCCGTCTCCCCAGAACACTTCAATTTGCGGGCGGTCGGCGGGGCTGGGCGTATAGGTATAGGTGACGATGGTAAACTCGTATGTCAGACCGGAAATATACGTATAGCTAATCTCTCCTGCACGTTGGTGTGTGGCAAAAGCCCCTTTTGAGGAAAAAGCTAACACCATGACCAACAGAAGAATACGTGAAAAATGTCTGCCCATATCACTCTATTCTTTTGACCTGATGGTTGCACAGCTGGTATTTCTGACCGCTTTCGGGGCAGACGGCTTGACCATTACTTCCAAATTGCAGACGGCATCCGCATTCGCTCACCCATCCTGTTTGACAAGCGGGTAACCCAGTAACTAACGCATAGTCAGGAACATCACGGGTAACAACCGCCCCTGCACCGATCATCGCATACCGTCCGATGGTGTGGCCGCAAACGATAGTGGCATTCGCCCCGATGGTGGCCCCTTGGCGAACCAATGTGGGACGGAATTCTTTCTTCCGATCAATGAATGCCCGCGGATTAATGACATTCGTGAATACCATGGACGGCCCCAAAAAGACATCATCTTCACAGGTAACACCCTCATAAACAGACACATTGTTCTGCACTTTCACATTGTTGCCCAACGTCACACGATTGGCAATCATCACATTTTGTCCTATAACACAGTTTTCCCCAATCACAGCCTGTGGCATGACATGTGTAAAATGCCAGATTTTAGTGTTCTTCCCTATCCGGCATCCTTTATCCAAAACAGCGGTTTCATGTGCGAAAAAATCATTCATAACGGGCAATCAACGATAGTTTTACAAATATATTGTAGCTGATTATCAGTTAGTTCTGTATGCATAGGCAAGGATAAGACCTCTCGGCATAATTGCTCTGCAACGGGAAAATCCCCTTCTTTGTAATTCAAATACTGGTAAGCGGGTTGCAGATGAGCGGGAACCGGATAATAAATCATAGACGGGATGCCCTTCTCAGCCAGATATTGTTTTAAAACATCCCGTTTACCCTCTTTCACCTTGAGCGTGAACTGATGAAAAGTATGTCTCGTATTTTCTTTAATAACAGGAAGTTCAATCCAATCAAGACCTTTTAAAGCCTCACAATAATACTGAGCTGCAAATCCACGAGCAGAGATAAAATCGTCCAAGTGAGGGAGTTTCGCCATAAGGATTGCAGCCTGCAACGTGTCGAGGCGCGAGTTGAGACCCACTAACTGATGGTGATATTTTTCTTTCGAGCCGTGTTTGCAAATGGCTCGCAGTCGCTCGCTTAAATCCGCGTCTTGTGTCATCATCGCACCGCCGTCGCCGTAACAACCCAAGTTTTTGGAAGGGAAGAACGACAAGCATCCGACATCTCCCATAGTTCCCGCCTGTTTCATCGTTCCATCCGAGAATGTATAAGTGGTCCCCACAGCTTGGCAAGCATCTTCTATCACCTTGATATTATGCTTTTTAGCAATTTTCAGAATGGGTTCCATGTCAGCGCATTGTCCAAATAAATGGACGGGGAGGATGACTTTGGTTTTAGGCGTAACGGCCTTCTCAAGCGCGTTTACATCCACGTTGAAACTGTCCTCGCATACGTCCACGAACACAGGCGTAGCCCCTAACAGCGCAATGACCTCCACGGCTGCGATAAATGTGAAAGCAGGTACCACAACTTCATCGCCTTCCCCTATGCCGAGTGACATCAACGCAACCAAAAGCGCATCGGTGCCGTTACCGCAGCTAACAACATATTTTGAACCAGTATATTGTGACAAATGGTGCTCAAAGTCAAAAACTGATGAACCTTGTATGAAAGCAGATGAATC
>JAEEGI010013877.1_pt1 | contig 17033 bp, 15 predicted proteins | sample 8958751 | NCBI WGS metagenome assembly JAEEGI01 (sample SAMN16246545, study PRJNA631951) | gut metagenome | biome: gut microbiome; feature: rumen; material: KS-attached | host: Bos | place: Iran: Karaj | collected 2018-10
AACACTTCCAATCCTCCTCGTGGCTTCCGTGTCTTGTGTGATCGTTGCGATGTGGGGCAGTGTCCGAAATCTTCTGTATAAGATCTCAACAGTCCATGATGCTACGGCAAAACTCGAAAAACAGCAGAAAAAGGAAAAGATCAGAAATCAGCCGGCAGGTGAACCTGTTCCTGCCGTAAAAACAAAGATCATTCATGGTTCACGTACCGGCATGTATAATGTTGACATTCCGCTTGGGGAAGACGATGATGCGTTGAGTCTCAACGGACCGGGGAAGGCGGTTAAAGTAACAAAAGCTGTACGGCAGAAACCGAAAGCTGAGACAACGATCACGACAACAAAGGAACCTGCCGTAACGGAGCCATATTCTCCTTCCGCTTTCTCTCCGCACCAGAGCGCAGGTATGCAGACGGAACAAAACGCTGTACTTAGCACGGATAAAACAAAAAAACCGGGGAAAGGGAAAACGCAGAAAACAGGTCAGGAACAGAAAAACGATAATGAGAAAACAGATGGAGCCGGATCCAGCATGTCTGATCCTGCTGCAGGTGAATATCGTTTTCCGCCGCTTTCTCTCCTTCGTGCCAGCTCTTCCGGGATCGTGGATGCTGCGGATGAAGTGAATCTCAATCAGGTTAGGCTGGAGGAGGCGCTTTCCAGTTTCGGAATCAGTGCTGAAGTCGCTGGTGTGATCCGCGGCCCAACCGTTACACGATACGATGTTGAGCTGGACCGCGGCGTAAAGCTTGCGCGCATTACCAATCTGGCCGGTGATATTGCCCTGTCTCTCGGCGTGATGAATGTGAGAATTGCCCCAATACCCGATAAAATATCCACAGTAGGTATTGAAGTGCCCAATAAAGTGGTGAACACCGTATTTCTCCGTGATATTCTGGAATCAGGACAGTTTGTTAACGCACGTTCCAGACTGAGTTTCGCTTTGGGAAAGGATATCGGCGGAAACTGTATTGTGGGGGATGTTTCCAAGCTTCCGCATATGCTGATCGCGGGAACGACCGGATCAGGTAAATCTGTCTGCATGAATTCACTGATCCTCAGCCTCCTTTATAAAGCAAAACCGGACGAAGTAAAGCTTATCATGATAGATCCGAAGATGGTTGAACTGGGGATCTATAACGGAATCCCGCATCTGTATGTTCCTGTTGTGACCGATCCGAAAAAAGCATCAGGTGCACTGCAGTGGTCTGTTGTTGAAATGATGAAGCGTTACCAGGCATTCAGCGAAGCCGGGGTTCGGGATCTGGATACCTATAACAGATTGCAGGAAAAAGAAAACGCAGAGAAACTTCCTAAGGTAGTTATTGTGATCGATGAGCTGGCAGACCTTATGCTGGTCGCGTCGAAAGAGGTGGAGGAAAGCATCTGCCGCGTTGCGCAGATGGGACGCGCGGCAGGCATGCATCTTGTGATTGCAACACAGCGTCCGTCTGCGGATGTAATTACAGGACTGATGAAAGCCAATATTCCTTCCCGGATCGCCTTTGCTGTGTCCTCCGCCATGGAAAGTCGCATTATTCTGGATCAGAGCGGTGCGGAAAAACTGATCGGATTTGGCGATATGCTGTATTCTCCGCTGGGTAGCGGAAAACCAACGCGGATCCAGGGCTCGTATGTTTCGGATGAAGAACGGGAAGCTGTAATCCGCTTCATAAAAGAAAATAACTGTCTTGAAGATACAGAAAACAGCGAGATTACGGAATATATGCAGAAAGCCACCCAGGGGAAAGGGAATTCCGGCAGTTCCGGCGACGGTTCCGGCAGTGATTCCGACGGACCCGACAACGATTACGATGAGATGCTCCAGCAGGCGGCTGATGTTGTGATCGAAATGGGATCCTGTTCGGTTTCCATGCTGCAGCGCCGATTAAAGCTCGGCTATTCCAGAGCGGCTCGCATTGTCGATCAGATGGAGGAACTGGGTATCGTAGGTCCGTATGAAGGCGCAAAACCGCGCAGCATCCAGATCGATAAAAGCACGTGGCATGATCTACAGGTTCAGCTCGGATATCTTCCCACGGATCAGAACGCGAGTGTTTCCGTTTTTCCGGATGATGATTTAGATTCTGAAGGAATATAGCGTATGTTGGATTCTGTTACGACGAAGTTTACAGAAAGGCAGGCAAACGCGGTCGGCCCGCTGTCACTGGCGCTGCTCGGAGATGCCGTATATGAACTGCTGGTTCGAACAAACCTGATTGCGAAGGGCCCGGCTCTTGTTGATTCTCTTCATCAAAAAACGGTGTCATATGTAAATGCGGAAGCACAGGCAAAAGCCGCGGACCGCATTCAGCCGATCCTTTCCGAAGATGAGACTGCAGCCTTTAAAAGAGGAAGAAACTGCCATTCACATGCAGCGCCGCATCATACGACGGAAGCAGTCTATCATAAAGCGACCGGCCTGGAGTGTCTGTTTGGCTGGCTGTATCTATGCGGCAGGACAGAGCGCATCAAAGAGCTGTTTGAAATTATCTGGGAGGAAAAATGAGCCTTGATTTCTCTCTTCTCGTATTGCTTGCCGATGAACTGAACCATGAGCTCTCTTATGCAAGAGTACTGAAGATCCAGCAGCCTGAAAGAGATCTGATCCTTCTCCAGCTTCGAAAGAATAAAGAAGCGTTGTCAGCAGACCGGAATGTCAGGCTTCTGATCCGGATAGCCGGAGGCAGTTCAAGAGTTCATCTGACGGAGAGAGAGTTCGAAAATCCGAAAGAACCGCCGATGTTCTGCATGCTGCTGAGAAAACATCTGAATGACGCCATAGTTCAGGATATTCAGCTTTTAGGAGAAGATCGGATCCTTCAGATCCATTTTTCAACAAGGAATGATCTTGGCGATCCGAAAGAAAAGTATCTCATCGTTGAACTGACGGGAAGGACAGCAAACGTTATTCTCTGCGATCAGGACAGGATCATTCTGGACTGCCTGCATCGGATCCCGATATCGGAAAAAGCCCATCGGGCATTGCTCCCGGGCCTGTTTTATGAGGTCCCGGAAAGACCCGAAAACAGTAAACAGGGGAATTCGAACGAATTGTGCTTTGATTCTGAAACATGGGGATCCTGCAGCAGATATCTAGATCTTCTATTCCGTGATAAAGAACAGAAAGAACTTCAGAACAGACATGCGCAGAACCTTCTGAAACCAGTCCGACGGCTGCGGGATCGGCAGGAAAAAAAGCTTGGCCTGCAAAGATCGGAATTGGAACAAACATCCGCAATGGAGCAGGTCCGCCAAAGAGCTGAGTTGTTGACCGCAAATCTTTACCGGGTAAAAAAAGGCGACGGTACTCTTACCTGTGAGAACTATTTTGAAAAAGACGGATCTGCAGTTACGATCCAGATTGATCCGTTGAAAACGCCGCAGCAGAATGCTGCGAAACTGTATAAAGATTATCGAAAAATGAAAGGCGCCAAAGAGCATCTTTCTGTTCTGATTCAGGAAGGTGAGCTCCGGCTTGATTATTTGAACAGCGTATTGGATGAGCTCGACAGGGCAGAGAGCGAAGAAGACCTGCACGAGATAGAACAGGAGCTTGTTCTTGCCGGGATTCTGAAAGAGAGCAGCCGAAACGGAAAAAGAAAGAAAAGCCAGAATCTGGAATCTTTTCTTGTGTTTGAAACAAAGGAAGGACTGCCTGTTCTTGTCGGAAAAAACAACATTCAAAACGATATACTGACATTCAGGACGGCGCGGAGAACCGACTACTGGTTCCATGCCAAAAATCTGCATGGGAGTCATGTTGTCCTTCAATGTGAGGGACGGGAACCTTCAGAAGACAGCGTTTATTATGCAGCCTGCCTGGCAGCAAGATTCTCAGAAGCGCATGCTTCCGGAAAGACAGCTGTTGACTATACGATGGTACGCAATGTAAAAAAACCTTCCGGTGCAATGCCCGGAAGGGTGATTTATCAGAATTACAGAACCGTAATTGCAGATCCGACAGATGATTCGTTTTTCAAAGATTCCCGCGGATAACATTGTTTGCGGACATAATGGCATGCAGAAGCGTCCATCTGTTATTTTCGATCAGTCGTTTCAAAAGCCTGTATTTAGCAGGGAGTTTTCTGATGAAAGGATTCTGCCTGCAATCAGGAAAAGTGCTTAGAAAATGATCACGCAAAAGGATCTGCAGATCACTGCCCGGGTCCGTTTTGTTGACCCGGACAATTGCTGTTAAAAACTCGTGATAAAAAGCAAGATACTCCAAATACATGCAGTATTCATCAAACGCTCCATTTTCTCTGTAATAAGAAAAAACACGATCAAGTACTGTCATCATCTCGCGATTGCGGTAAATGGCAGAGGAATTTGTTATCGAACCTTGCCGTTGAAGATAGAGATACCACGCCTTGGATTCGTAACGGATTTTTTCTGATTTCAGGTAAAGCAAAGGAACGGTTGCAAGGTCTTCAAACCAGAGCCGATCAGGGAATGATATGGAGTGTTCTATAAACAGAGACCGTTTCCACAGCTTGTTGCAGGCATTTATCGGGCTGAACAGAATTTCCGGATAGCCGGAAAACGAAAAGACACCGGCTCGGTCGGAACCGGAGATCCGCTGCACCGGTTTTCCGTTTTCAAAAACACGGCAAAAGTCAAAGACTAAAACGTCAAAACCGGAGTCAAGACAGGACAGCATCTCGGATAACGCATGTTCGGCCAGCCTGTCATCGCTGTCAACAAACAGAAGATAGCTGCCAGCAGCCAGAGAGATTCCAATATTCCTTGCATGACCGAGACCGCCGTTCTCTGTCTGAACGACACGAACAAGACCGGGAAAACGATCTGAGTAACGCTGCAGGACAACCGCAGATTGATCGGTGGACCCGTCATTGACAACAATAATCTCATAATCTGAAAGACTTGGATCAATGACAGAATCCAGACAGCCCGCCACGTACTTTTCCGTGTTATAGACGGGAATGATGATGCTTAATTTCATAACATCTCCACGCAGATTTTTTATCATCATAACATATTTCCTCTGTTTCATCAATAGAGTGCAAAGCCGCAAAAAAGGAGCATTTATGAAAAGAGAATCAAGAATTTTGAAAAAAGTATCAATTCCAGATGAAAGGCAGCTTCGCTCCTCTCTCTATGACTGGATACAGTCGCTGCTGTTTGCGCTTATTCTATGTATTTTTCTGTTTATCTTTGCGTTTAAGATCATTGATGTAAACGGATCATCCATGGTACCAACACTCAGAAACGGTGATAAACTGTTGGTTTCCAATCTTTTCTATACGCCGGAAGCAGGAGATGTTGTTGTTTTTAAGACCGACAGTTATGATCCGGACAAGGCGCTGGTAAAGCGTGTGATCGCGACGGAGGGTCAGGAAGTCAGTATCGATTTTGATAACGGCATCATCTACATTGACGGTATTCCCATTGAAGAATATTACATCAACGAAACGACTACGACAAAACTGGACTTTATAGGGCCCAAAACTGTTCCGGAAGGCTGCCTGTTCGTCCTGGGAGACAATCGCAATGCCTCAACGGACAGCCGGAAAAAAGAGATCGGCATGGTAGATACGAGAATGCTTCTGGGCAAGGCGTATTATGTTCTTTTTCCGCTTTCTGACTTTGGCAAGATTTGGTGAATTTTCTACGGCAAATAACGATGGAACAACAGTATGAAAAAATGAATATACAATGGTATCCCGGTCATATGACAAAAGCACGTCGGATGATGGAAGACAGTCTTTCTCTGGTGGATGCCGTCTGTGAGATCCTGGACGCCAGGATCCCGCGTTCCAGCAGGAATCCCGAACTCGATGATCTGGCGAACGGGAAACCGAGGCTGATCCTTCTGAATCGTGCTGATCTTGCAGATCCGATTTTCACAGCAGCCTGGAAGCAGCATTTTGAGGATCAGGGATTATCTGTACTGGAAACGGATGCAAAATCGGGAAAAGGTATTTCTTACGTTTCTCCGTGCCTGAAACGCCTTTTGAAGGACAAAGTACGTACTTATCAGGAGAAAGGTCAGGCGGGAAGAAAACTGCGTGTTATGATAGCTGGAATCCCCAATGTCGGCAAGTCTACGATCATTAACAGATTAGCCGGCAGAAACGCGGCCGCTGCGGAAGACCGCCCCGGAGTCACCAGAGGGAAACAGTGGATCGTTGTCGATGACTCGTTGGAGCTTCTGGATACGCCTGGGATCCTCTGGCCTAAATTTGAGGATCAGGAAACGGGAGAACTGCTTGCTATTACCAACGCGATCAAGTCAGACATCGTGGACAGAGAGACGCTTGCGGCGAACTTCATGCTTCGCCTTGCGACTTATTACCCTGAGGCTCTGGAAGCGCGATATAAAATCAAGCTGTCGGATGAAATGAACGGTTTTGATCTGTTGGAAGAAGCAGCCAGAAAAAGGGGATTTCGATTATCAAAAAATGAATATGATCTGGAACGTATGGCAAATACGCTGCTGTCTGAATACCACAGCGGAAAACTGGGACGATTGACACTGGAGCAGCCCGATGAATGATCTTTGGCAAATTGAAAAGGAATTGCTGCAGGAAGGATATTCCGTTATCTGCGGTGTGGATGAAGCGGGAAGAGGACCGCTTGCCGGTCCGGTCTTTGCTGCCGCGGTGATCCTTCCCACAGGAATTCAGTTGGTCGGACTGAATGATTCGAAGAAGATTCCTGAAAGAAAGCGGGAAATCCTTTTTGATGAAATACGGACAAATTCGCTTTCCTACGGAATTGCATCAGCATCGGTGGAAGAAATAGAACAGTTTAACATCCTGAATGCGAGCCTTCTGGCAATGAACCGGGCTATGCGTATGCTGAAAATACCCTTTGATCTCGCTCTGATTGACGGAAATCAAAATAAGGGGATCGAATTTGCCAATAAAACGATCATTTCCGGGGATTCCAGATGTGCTTCGATCGCGGCGGCGTCTATTCTGGCCAAAGTCTCAAGAGATCATTACATGTGTGAACTGGCTTTAAAATATCCGGGATACGGATTTGAAAAACACAAAGGTTACGGAACAAAAGCGCATTATGAAGCTTTACGCCAGCTCGGCCCCAGTGATGCGCATCGGATGAGCTTTTTAAGGAAAATGCACTGATGGACAGACGTTCAATTGGAACACAGGGGGAAGAGATCGCTGCACAGTTTCTGATGGAACGCGGATATCAGATCGTTTCGAGGAATTTTCACTGTCGCTTCGGGGAAGTGGATATCATTGCCAGAAAGAATGAGTATCTTGTGTTTGTAGAAGTCAAGCTGCGAAAAAACACGGAATATGGTGCGCCCCGTGAATATGTTACTTTTACCAAACAGAAAAAGATCAAGACGACAGCAGCGTATTATCTGACGTTTCACCAGGAAAACACAATGGTCCGTTTTGACGTGATCGAGATCATAGCGCCGAACGGAACAGATTACGGATTCACCGTCCATCATTTGGAAAATGCGTTCCAGTGAAGATAAGGAGTGGACGTTTTGGCACTATATGCGATTGGAGATCTCCATCTTTCTCTTTCCGTTGACAAGCCCATGGACAAGTTCGGCGATGTATGGAAAAACCATTCGGAAAAACTGAAAGAGGGCTTTTCAAAACTTAATGAATCCGATGTAACTGTTATTTGCGGTGACATCAGCTGGGCAATGGATCTGCAGGAAGCAAAAGAGGACTTCCGTTTTATTGATGATCTTCCGGGATCTAAAATCCTATTAAAGGGAAACCATGAATACTGGTGGTCTACCGCTTCGAAAATCAACATGTTTTTCAAAGAAAACAGGTTTTCTTCCATGAGCCTCCTTCACAACAACTGCTATTTTTATTCCGATGTTTCCATCTGTGGAACAAGGGGCTGGTTTTATGAAGAAGAACATGGACTGGAGCATGATAAAAAGATCATGAGACGTGAGATCATGCGCCTGGAAGCGTCGTTAAAGGCAGCAGGCAACAGAGAAAAACTGGTGTTCCTACATTATCCGCCGGTTTTTCAAAACTACCGCTGTGACGAAATACTGGAATTATTTGATAAATATTCCGTTAAAAAATGCTGTTACGGACACCTGCACGGCAAGTCGCTCCCGTATGCTTTTCAAGGTCATGTCGGATGTACGGAATTTCATCTTGTCAGTGCGGATTATCTGAACTTTGCTCCGAAACTGATTTTGAATTCTGCCTGAATTCAATGTTTAGGCATTGATTTTACCGGTAAAATCTGTTATGATACCCCAGCATGTGAATATAGGAGGAAATGGATCATGATTCTGAAAAATGTAGAAAAGAATGAAAATAACAATGCTGTATTTGAAGTGGAATCTGAAGCTTCCGAATTTGAAAAGGCGGTAAACAAAGCCTATCAGAAGAATAAATCCAGCATTTACATTCCCGGATTTCGTAAAGGAAAAGCGCCGCGTACCGTTGTTGAGGGAATGTACGGTTCCGACGTTTTTTATCAGGAAGCTCTGGATGAAATAGCGCCTGCAGCTTTTGATTTCGGCCTGAAAGAAGCTGGACTGAGAATCGTTGGAGCTCCGAGCATCAACGATGTGGAAGTTACTGCCGAGAAAACAGCGCGCTTTGTTTTCAATGTGATTCTTTATCCTGTGGTAACGCTTGGACAGTATAAGAATCTTGAAGCTGTTAAAATAGAAACCGTTGTTCCGGACTCCGCGGTTGAGGCAGAGATTGAAGCAAAACGGAAGCAGAATGCCAGAATGCTCAGCGTGGAGGACCGTGCGGCGCAGATGGGCGACACGGTCAATATCGACTTTGACGGATTTCTGGACGGTGAACGTTTCGATGGTGGAAAAGCGGAAGGATATTCTCTGGAGCTTGGGTCCAATGCTTTTGTTCCCGGATTTGAGGAGCAGATCGTCGGAATGAATCCCGGAGAAGAGAAAGAGATCGATATTGTTTTCCCGGAAGACTATGTTGAAAACCTTGCCGGCAAACCTGTTGTGTTCAAGGTGAAAGTAAACGAGATCAGTGTTCCCGAATATCCTGAGCTTGACGATGAATTTGCCAAAGACGTTTCAGAGTTTGATACACTTGACGAATATAAGGACGACATCAGAGCAAATCTTCAGAAGAAAGCAGATGCTGACGCGGAAACAGCTTTCAAAAATGAAATTGTTCAGAAGGCGTGCGACAATATGACCGTATCCATCCCGGATGTCATGATCGATGACAAGGTAGAAGAGATGCTACGGAACTATGCGTCTCAGTTTGGCATGATCGACCGCGAGATGAGCAGGGAAGAGCTTATGAAGATGATGGGCCTTGATGAACAGGTGGTCAACATGAGCATTCGCCCGGGCGCGGAAGCACAGGTGAAATCGGAATTGTTGTTTGAGGCGATCGCTGAAAACGAGGCATTTACGTTTACGGAAGAGGAGACTGAGGCTTTCATCATTTCCATGGCGGAGAATGTCGGCGCTTCTGCTGATCTTGTCAAACAGTACTTTGGCATGGAGTATATTCTCGCTGAACAGAAGAAGGAGAAAGCTTCTGAACTGATGTTTGAAACAGCGGTTCCTGTTTTGCCGAAAGAAAACACAGAGCCGGCTGTTGAGGAGACTGCAGAATGAGCCTCGTCCCGTATGTTATTGAACAGACAAGCCGCGGAGAGAGATCTTTTGATATTTTTTCCAGGCTTCTGAATGATCGGATCGTCATGCTGTCAGAGGAAGTCAACGATACGACAGCCAGTCTGATCGTTGCACAGCTCCTGTATCTGGAGGCTCAGGATCCGGATAAAGATATCCAGTTTTATATCAACAGTCCCGGAGGCAGTGTTTCTGCAGGTCTTGCGATCTATGATACCATGCAGTACATCAAACCGGATGTTTCTACGATCTGCTTTGGCCTTGCTGCGTCGATGGGCGCTTTTCTGCTGTCTTCCGGCGCAAAAGGCAAGAGGCTGGCTCTGCCGAACAGCGAGATTATGATCCATCAGCCGTCCGGGGGCAGCCGCGGTCAGGCTTCAGACATCCAGATCCAGGCGGAGCAGATACTAAAAATCAAGAAGCGGCTGAATTCGATTCTTGCTTCTAACACAGGGCGAACTGTGGAAGAGATAGAGCGTGACTGTGAACGCGATCATTATATGACAGCGGAGGAAGCAAAAGAATACGGCCTTGTTGATGATGTGATTACAAAGCGTTGATTTTTTCGGGGGAGCACATGACTGTGATCCCCCAATATTTCTTATACCAATTACGGAATCGGAGAATACTTATGGCTAAAAATGATGACAGAAGAAGCTTACGCTGCTCGTTTTGCGGAAAACCGCAGTCAATGGTAAACCGCCTTATAGCAGGAAATGGAAGCTATATCTGTGATGAGTGCGTAAAAATGTGTATGAGCATTGTTGGTGATATCGATAATGCTGAAAAAGAAAACGGGTATAACAGTCGTCCGCTTGCTTTTGAAAAACTGCCGAAACCGATCCAGATCAAGGAAAACCTGGATGAATATGTTATCGGTCAGGAACGGGCAAAAAAAGTACTTTCCGTTGCTGTTTATAATCATTATAAACGGATTCTCCATGCGGATAAGAATGATGTGGAGTTGCAAAAAAGTAATATTCTGCTGATCGGACCGACCGGAAGCGGTAAAACACTCTTTGCGCAGACCATGGCAAAAATGCTGGATGTTCCGTTTGCCATAGCGGACGCAACAACACTGACTGAGGCAGGTTATGTTGGAGAAGACGTTGAAAATGTTATCCTAAAGCTACTCCAGGCGGCTGATTTTGATGTCGAGCGCGCGCAGCGCGGAATCATCTATATTGATGAGATCGACAAGATCTCGAGAAAAAGTGAGAACACGTCGATTACAAGAGATGTTTCAGGTGAAGGCGTCCAGCAGGCTTTGTTGAAACTGCTGGAAGGCACGATCGCCAATGTACCACCGCAGGGAGGAAGAAAACACCCGCATCAGGAATTCATTCAGGTGGACACAACAAACATCCTGTTTATCTGCGGGGGTGCGTTTGACGGGCTTGACAAGATCATTGAAAGAAGAACAACAAAGAAATCGATGGGGTTTGGAGCCGATATCGTTGGAACAAAAGATAAAGATGTTGGTGCTCTATTCTCCCAGGTACAGCAGCATGATCTTCTTCAGTTCGGAATCATTCCTGAACTGATCGGACGGCTTCCCGTTATAGCTTCTTTGGATTCTCTTTCTCGTGAAGATCTGGTCCGCATTTTATCGGAACCGAAGAACGCCATGACAAAGCAGTATCAGGAGCTTATGCGGATGGACGGCGTGGAGCTGGTCTTTGAACCCGAAGCGCTGGAAATGATCGCAGACAGAGCCATAGAAAGAAAAATCGGAGCAAGAGGTCTGCGCAGTATCGTTGAAGAAGTGATGACGGACATCATGTATTCCGTTCCGTCAGATCCTTCAGTCCGAAAAATCATTATTTCTGTTTCCCCGGAGGATGGAACTGTATATCCGTTGATACTCCATTTGAATGATATGGCTGGATGATGACCATGAATGAAAGAACTGTTACAGAAAATAATAAGGAAAATCAATTAAATCTTCCGCTCATTCCGCTGCGCGGTCTTCTGGTTTTTCCGCAGATGACAGTAAGCCTTGATATTGAAAGACAATTCTCAATGAAAGCTGCTGACTATGCTGCGAAAGGAGATCATCTGCTGTTTCTATCCATGCAGAGACAGCTGGAACTTGATTCCCCGGGAGAGAAGGATATTTACACAACAGGTACTGTTTGCCGGATACGACAGTTTTTGCGTCAGCCGGATCGAAATTACTGCCGGCTGATCGTTGAAGGCCTGTTCTGCGCCGAAGCGACCTCCATCTCCAGACAGACTGATTTTTATCATGCTTCGGTGATCGAGCGCCGGGAAAAAATCGAACGTTTGAGCGAGGCCAGAAAAGAGGCGCATCTTCGTACCTGCCTGTCGGCGTTTCATGATTATCTCGAAGTTGCTTCTGATTTTCCGGCCTTCCAGTTCCTCAGTATGTTTTCAAATCCGGATCCGCAATATGTTATCTGGTATATAACACAGAATATACAGGTTTCTCCTGATGATAAACAAACAGTATTGGAATGCGGGCATTTGTATAAAAGAATGTCTCTTCTGACCCGCATTTTGAAGAATGAAACACAGATCCTTGAAATTGAAAAAGAACTGGATACACAGACGCAGGAGCAGGTTCTGCAGAACCAGCGGGAATACTATCTCAGAGAGGAATTAAGGGCCATTCAGGCTGAACTGGGTGAAGACGGCACATCTGATGAGCTTGAAGAATATTCTGATAAAATAAACGCGCTTTGCTGCTCTGACGAGGTACGGGAAAAACTCCAGAAAGAATTGGCAAGGCTGAAAAAACAGCCTTTTGGTTCTTCAGAAGCAGCCGTTATGCGCAGCTATCTGGATATCTGCCTGGAATTGCCGTGGGGTATCTGTTCCGAGGAATGTTACGATATTCAGAAAGCAAGAGATATTCTGGATCAAGATCATTATGGTCTGGAGAAGGTAAAGGAACGTGTGATCGAGTATCTTGCCGTGAAACAGCTTTCTCCGGAGATGAAAGGTGGAATCATCTGTTTATCCGGTCCTCCGGGAACAGGGAAGACCAGCATTGCTATGAGCGTCGCAAGAGCTACTGGCAGGAAGCTTGTTCGAGTTTCTCTTGGCGGGATCCACGATGAAGCAGAGATACGAGGACATCGAAAGACTTATATTGGTTCCATGCCCGGCAGGATCATAAACGGTATCCTACAGGCAAAAACAAGCAACCCCATCATGGTTTTGGATGAGATCGACAAGCTGGGATCGGATTATCGCGGCGACCCTTCCGCTGCGCTGCTGGAGGCTTTGGATCCGGAACAGAATGATAAATTTCGAGATCATTTTCTGGAGCTGCCTTTTGATCTGTCACATGTGTTTTTTATTACAACGGCAAACACGACAAGTACAATACCGCGTGCGCTGCTTGATCGAATGGAAGTCATTGAATTATCCAGTTATACGGACGAGGAAAAGCTTCATATTGCCAAAGAGCATCTTCTACCAAAACAACGAAAGAAACACGGACTGAAAGCTTCGCAGATCAGAATCTCTGACGATATGATACGGGAGATCATTCGTTCTTATACAAGGGAATCAGGAGTCCGTATTCTGGAACGTGAATTGGCCAATCTTTGCAGAAAAGCAGCTTGCGGTATTGCGGATGGAGAGTACAAAGCTTTAACAGTTCGCAATTCCAATCTGGAAAAACTGCTGGGTGTTAAAAAATACAAACCGGATTTGCTGAAAAGAAACGATACCGTCGGCCTGGTGCGCGGCCTTGCGTATACTTCCGTTGGTGGGGAGATCCTCGATGTTGAGGTTTCTGTTTTACGTGGCAGCGGAAAGCTGGAGTTGACAGGTAATCTTGGTGATGTTATGAAAGAATCGGCAAAGGCCGCAGTCAGTTATATTCGCAGCAGGTGTGAGCTTCTCAAGATCGATCCGGATTTCTATAAGGACCAGGATCTTCATGTTCATTTTCCGGAAGCAGCGGTTCCAAAGGATGGCCCATCTGCTGGTATTACGATCTGTATTGGTTTGATATCTGCGCTGACAAACCGTCCTGTGCGCAGCGATATTGCCATGACAGGGGAAATAACACTGCGCGGCAGGATCCTTGCCATTGGAGGTCTTCGAGAGAAAACGATGGCAGCGCTTCGTGCCGGAATCAGGACGGTGATCATACCGAAGGAAAATGAATCGGACCTGAATGAAATCGATCAGGAAGTAAGACACCAGCTGACCTTTATTACAGCTGATCATGTGGATCAGATCTTGGATATCGTACTGATGGATCCGCTGACGGATCAATAAAGGATCACTCCTATGAATGTGAATAACGCGGAATTTGTTTTATCAGCAGCTTCTCCATCTCAGTTTGTCAATGATTCAAGAAAAAAAATCGCTTTTGCAGGCAGATCAAACGTCGGGAAATCATCCGTAATCAATCGTCTTCTTAACAGAAAGAAGCTGGCTAAAGTAGGCTCTGCGCCGGGAAAAACGGTCCATGTCAATTATTTTCTGATCGATCAGCGCCTATTTTTTGTTGATCTTCCGGGGTATGGATATGCCCAGGTCTCTCAAAAGGAAAAAGAGCGCTGGGGACATCTGATGGAGTGCTTTTTCACGGGAAATGATACTTTCGATTACGGCGTTCTGATCGTTGATGCCAGACACAGACCGACAAAGCAGGATTTAGAAATGGCTTCTTTCTTTAAGAGCTCCGGGAAACCGTTTGCTGTTGTTGCAAACAAACTGGACAAGTGTAAAAAAACTGACATTTCTCATAATCTGTCAGATATTTCTGAGACACTATGTTTATCAGAAGATACACCACTGATTCCGTTTTCCGCAGAAAACGGAGCCGGACGTGAAGAATTGCTGAAGCTGCTGTCAGTATGATCATTCAAACCTCTTTCATTCGGCCATCCGGTGTAAAGAGGTTTGTTTTCTAGCCATATGGAGATGATGATATGATTCGCCTGGATCACTATTTATGTCATGAATCAATGCTTACAAGAAAACAGGCAAAAACGGCGATTCGGTGCGGAAGAGTCCGGGTAGGGGATCGAATCGAAACAAATGCGGATTGTAAGGTCGATGAAATCTTTGATACCATCTTTCTGGATGGGAAACAGCTCGCCTATCAAAAATATCGATACTATTATCTGGACAAACCGCTGGGCTATGTGACTGCTACGGAAGACAGAGCAGAAAAAACAGTATTGGATCTGTTTCCGGAAGAAATCCGTAAACAGGGAATCTTTCCGGTAGGAAGACTTGACAAAGATACGACGGGGCTTCTGCTGCTTACCAATGACGGTGAATTTGCCCACAGAATCATCTCACCAAATTCCATGATTCCTAAACGGTATATTGCTGAAGTATCCGGAAAACTGTGCAGGGAAGATATTGATGCTTTTGCCGAAGGAATTCTGTTGGCAGACGGAACACACTGTCTGCCTGCGTCAATGAAGATCCTGGGGGAAAATACAGCTGAAGTAACGCTTTTCGAAGGAAAATACCATCAGTTACGACGGATGTTCGCTTCTCTTGGGAAACCGGTATCAACGCTTTGCCGCATCTCGATCGGGAATCTTGCCTTGCCTGACAAACACGGAACAGGCATATATCATGAGATTCTGACGGATGATTTGTGCACTCTGTTCAATAGTTTTTCTTTGGAAAAATAATCAAAAAACATCTTATATTCTATCAGTTTTTTGAGCGGAAAAGAGGTTCTTTAGAAATAATTCACAAAAATTAAATGCATTTTCTATTGAAAATTACAAGAAAATAGAGTAATATATATATGTTTTGTTTAATGCATACCCCGTGTTTTATACGCATTTTGACGAATACACTTTTCCGCCTGCGCACAGGCACAGCATAGTTAAAAAAATTTTTTGCCAACAGGCAGAATGGAGAATGCTATGTCCAGCAGAATATTTCAAAATGTGATTATCCAGTTAAAGGACTCTGTTGACAGAACGATCGGCGTTGTAGATGATCAGGGTTATGTGATTGCCTGCAGTGAACTTGCAATCATAGGGTCGCGACTGGAAGATTTTCGTTCGCTGGAACTTGAAAACGGTTCCAAAGAACTCGTAACAGCGGAACGTACCTATGTTTCCCTGGATTCGGAAAGCAATAAATTTATCTATGCCGCTTTTGTCAGCGGTACAGATGCTTTTGCCAAGACCCTCTGTTCCTTTAGTGCTGTTGCCTATAATGAGGCAAAAAGCAATTACGAAGAAAAGCATAACCGTGCGGCATTTATCAAAAATGTTATTTCTGATAATATTCTTCCGGGAGATGTGTATGTTCGGGCTAAAGAGCTTCATTTTGTAACGGATGAGCCTCGTTATGTACTGCTTGTCCGGCAGAAAGAGCATTCTGATGTTGCTGCAGTTGAACTGATACAGCGTCTCTTCCCGGATCGTCAGAAAGACTTTGTCCTCAATATCAACGAGAACGATATCGTTGTCGTGAAGACAACTACTGCCAAAACAACACAGGAAGATCTTCAAAAGATCGCCAAGGAAATTGAAAATGCGCTGAAGGATGAGCTCGGCATCAGATGTGTGATCGGGATCAGTACGGAAGCAAAGCATCTGCGTGAACTTGCGGACCGATATAAAGAATCTCAGGTGGCTATCGATGTTGGCAAGATCTTTGAAGGGGACAAGACGATCATTAACTATGAGAATCTTGGTCTTGGACGTATTATTTATCAGCTTCCTACAACGCTTTGTGAAATGTTTCTGAATGAGGTGTTCAAAAAGAACCCGATAGAAGCACTGGACGATGATACACTGGAAACGATCAATCGTTTCTTTGAAAATAATCTGAATGTTTCTGAAACCTCAAGGAAACTGTATGTGCACAGAAACACACTTGTATACAGACTTGAAAAAATAAAGAAACTGACTGGACTGGATCTGAGAGAGTTCGATCACGCCATTGTGTTCAAAGTTGCCATGATGGTAAAAATGTATCTGGATTCTTTGAACAGTAATAAGTATTAATCGGGTTCTAATGAATTGATCCCGCTTTTTGGAGGCAAGTATGGTTCAAATGACGGATGTCACGAAAATCTATGACAGCAGCGGAACTGTCGCGCTGGATGAGATTGACCTGACAATCAACGAAGGTGAATTCGTTTTTCTGGTCGGACCTTCCGGTTCGGGAAAAACAACGCTGATGAAGCTGATTACCGGTGAGATTCGTGCTACTTCCGGTTCTATTTTTATCAATGACTTTGACATGATGAAAATAAAACAGCGGAAACTGCCGAAGATGAGAAGGACACTCGGCGTGATATTCCAGGATTACAGGCTCATTGAGAATATGACGGTCTACGACAATGTAGCTTTTGCCATGCGTGTCGTTGGCGCTTCCAGCAAAACGATTTCAAAAAGAGTGTCCTATGTGCTGGAACTGGTTGGGCTGGAAGGAAGAGAGAGACGTTTTCCCAATGAGC
>JAEEGI010013878.1_pt1 | contig 17030 bp, 16 predicted proteins | sample 8958751 | NCBI WGS metagenome assembly JAEEGI01 (sample SAMN16246545, study PRJNA631951) | gut metagenome | biome: gut microbiome; feature: rumen; material: KS-attached | host: Bos | place: Iran: Karaj | collected 2018-10
ATGCCGAAATGAAGCCTTTGACTTATCGTGATGTCTGCTACAATCTTGGAAAAGCTTTGTGCGCAGCCTGGAACAAGGATGCACAGACACTTGGAGAACTCAAGTTCTGTCCTAACATCAGGGCTGAAAAATGGAACAACCCGAAGGACTTCTCCTGGGAGACTGGAAAAGGCTTTGTTCCTTCAAAAGCAGTTCTCGGCGAACCAATCGGAAATCTTGCAAACAATGACCAGTACCTTATCAATCCGATTTACGAAGAGACAATCATGCAGGAAGCTGCAAAGCAGTCTATGATGATGAACCTGGTAACTCACCGCCCGATGAGTGGACCTTCAATCTTCATTCCTGAAAGAGACCGCGGCGGAATTGAGCTTAAATGGCTCACAGCTTACGGACAGAAAATTGATGCAACAAAATCAAACATGCCGACAAGAACAGAGCTCAAAGCCTACACTCTTGCAGGCTATGTTCCATTCTTTGACGAGTTTGGTGAAGATGTGTTTGTTGATTTGGGAAAGATGTTCCTCGAAGATTTCTGCGAAGCTTACGGCCAGGAGTTTGACCGCCAGTGTCTTACTGCCGACGATGACCCGTTCACCGGAGCAATCAACATGGAAAACGCCGAAGTACATGCAGCTTCAAGCGCCGCAATTGCGGATCTGACTTACCAGGACTTTAGAGCTGCAGAACTCAAAATTGAACCGGAAGAAAGAAAGTACTGCAAGTGGTTTATGAACGAAACTGTTTTAAATCACATTACAAACATTCAGGACGACAACGGAAACCCAATTTGGCGTAAGCCATGGGAAGGAATGCCAGGCCGTCTTGATGGCTACGATGTAATTGAAAGCAGACTTCTTCCACAGTTTGCCGACATAGCAGCCGACACAACTTTTGCAATCTTCATGAATCCAAAGCGCATCATACACGGTAACCGCAAGGGAATTGAAATCAAACGCTTTGACGAAACAACAGAAAGCCTGGAATACGGTGAACTCTTTATGAGATTCAGAAAACGTGACGGATTCCTCGTTACCCGCCCTGCAAAGAATATGGTACTTCTGAAAACTGCAGAAGAATAACCCGTGCACACAGCGTGACCCGCGCAGTCAGCTTCCAGACAACAAAATCGGAGAGAGTTTGGAGGCTGATTACAAGCGGAAGGAATTAAAACTTATGAAACCATTCCCTTTTGAAGAACTCCAGAAGATACTGGAATTAAAAGATACAGAAATAGATACAGATGAACTCATATTTGATTCTACACTCACACAAGTAGAAAAGATGCTTAGATTTTCTCTTGAAGACAGAAACTACAATGAGCTGCAAACAGTAAAAGACCATGTTCTTTATACAGACTTTGACCACATAACAGAAATGGTAAACATCACAGATATGAATACAAAAGAGCATGTACCAAACTGTATAATAGACGGAAGAAAAATATTCTTACTTTCTGCAGAATATGAAAACCATGTTCTGTTCCTGAATTACAATGCCGGCTTTACACCAGAAACTTTACCGGCTGATTTGAAAGAAACAATCATTAAACTCTTTCTGATAAAAAAGAAAGAGTTTATAAAGCAAAGAAATCACGAAGATAACCCAAGCTTTGAAATGCCCAAGGACATTACAAATGTAATTGATTTATATAGAAGAAAATCACTGTAATGAATAATTTTGAAAGCGTTTACAAAGAACTTGAAAACCTGTTTATAAACAAGCTCCCTGACTACATAGATAAGATAAATGTAGAACACAATGACGGAATAATCATTAAACCATTTGAAAACACAAAGCTTGAAGAAAACTGCATAAACCTTCCGTCATTCAGCTTTGCTTTAGAACAGGCAAAGTATGAAGAAAAAGACAGGATAATAGAAAACACAGTTTATGAAATAAGCTTAGACATAAAGCTCCACCCTAACACAGATAAACAAACAATTATTTTTTTCAGGTATGCAGAGGCTATAAACATGACGATAAAAGATAGTGAAAACTGGCAGGACTGCAGAATAATGAACATCAAGGGGAAGAAAATATTTATAAAAATAACAGTGAACAATTAAAAAGCTTTACTCCGGAAATTTCTTCTTCATAATTGGTTTGATAAACTGTTTGTTTAATTCACGTTCGTTATGGAAAAGTAAAAGTTCTGAGTTTGAAAGCTCTTTTTTTTCGCGTTTAAGTGAGAGAAGTTGTAATGTGCAGATTAAATCAGCCGCTTGAAAAAGCTTATAATCTTTTGGTAAAACCTTTCGGATATCATAATGAGAAAGTTCAGTTGTTAGAACAGCATTTAGAATTCTATTTAATTCATGCTGACCATTATCGTAATACAAAATTACATTTTCAAAACCTTGGAAAAAATCTAAATTAGAACGAATAAACAGAGACATTTCCTTTGCCATTCGTCCTTCTAATTTAAGAGTATTTTCAAACTGCTTTTTCTCAAAAACAAAAGTTTTATACTGAATATCAGATTTCAATACAAAATAGAACAGCTTTGTGAATAATGCACGGCGTTCATTTGGCATAACTGCATTAAACATTTCTTCTTTTCGGATTAAAGGTGCGGTATGAATTACAAAATCCTGTTCATATCCAAGAGACTGAATTTCTTCATCCAGTTTTTTAATCATTGGATTTATGTCTTTGTCCTGGTCATGAAAAAGCATTGTTATGATATAATACGGAGAATGATTACTATAAGCTCCAAAATCTCCACTTTCATCAACAAAGATGCTTAGATTTCGCATAAATACTCCAAGACAAAAAAAATGGCGGGACAGTCTGCCCGCCGTTGTTAGGTTGAACCTGGGTCTTTCGACCAGCTCAATAACTTAAATATAACATATTCCGGATAAAAGTCAATAGTACGTATTAAAGATTTTTTTTAATAATGCATAGAAATTGCCCAGAAGTTGAACAGAAAATGCCTGGAAGTTCCGACAAAATCAACAAACTCCCTGACTACATTGAAAAAATAAATGTAGGACACAATGACGGGATAATCATTAAACCATTTGAGAACACAAAGCTGGAAGAAAACTGCATAAACCTTCCGTCATTCAGTTTTGCACTTGAACAGGCTGAGTATGAAGAAAAAAACGAAGATATTGAATATTTTCGAATTACAAAAATACAAGGCGCAAAAGTTTTTATTAAGTTAGTAACTTAATCTACCAGCTGCAATTTTCAAAATCCAACTATTGACATGAAGGAAGATAAGAATTACTCTAAAAGCATATTGAGAACTTGCGACGATTGCGTCGTAAGTTCTCAATGACAAAAAGAGGTGATATTATGATACAGCGAGACCTATATTTACAGAAAATCATAGACTATATGTGGGACGGACAAATCAAAGTAATAACAGGAATCCGTAGAGCTGGAAAATCTACATTACTCTTTGATTTATTTTATGATTACCTTTTGAAGAAAGGTGTAAAGTCTGAGAATATCATTAAGCTTCAGCTCGATAAAAGAAAGGATTCAAAATACCGTAATCCAATTGTCCTTGCTGACTTTGTGGAGAATCAAGTTTCTAAGAGCAAAGAAAAGTTTTATTTATTCATTGATGAAATACAATTCTGCTATTCAGTTCCAGATCCTGACAATGAAGGTTACGAAATAACTGTTTATGATATGCTTAACGAACTTAAGGATTATAAAAACCTTGATGTCTATGTTACTGGCAGTAATTCAAAAATGCTGTCCAAAGATATTTCCACAGAGTTCCGAGGACGTTCATCTCAAATACATGTATACCCTTTAAGCTTTTCTGAATTCAACGAAGCTGTAGGTGGTGACAAACGGGATAATTTTGACCGCTATATGATATATGGCGGGCTTCCGTATCTGCTGCATTTAAAGAACGATGAACAATACAAGCAGTATCTTTCAAATCTTTTTGATGAAGTATACATAAAGGATATTGTAGAACGAAACAAAATTGAAAGGACAGATATACTTGAAGACATTCTGAATGTATTAAGTACCTTTATCAGTTCTCTCACAAATCCTCTGAACATTACCAATACTCTAAAAAGTGTGAAGAAAGAAAAGCTTAGTTCAAATACTGTAAGCGATTATATTGGCTATTGTGAAGATGCTTTTTTGATTTCTGAAGCACAACGATATGATGTAAAAGGAAAACACTATTTTGATTATCCGAATAAATACTATTTTACAGATATTGGCTTAAGAAATGCGAGACTTGGATTCAGACAATTAGATTCCGGTCACATTATGGAAAACATTATCTATAATGAGCTTTTGGTTCGCGGCTATTCAGTTGATGTTGGTGTTGTTGTAGACCGCAGAGGTGGAAATAACGTTCAGAAAGAAATAGATTTTGTTGTAAACAAAGGCGACAAACGAGTTTATATTCAATCTGCCTGGCAAATGAATACCGATGAAAAAATCGCAGCTGAATTAGATTCTCTAAAGCTCGCAAAAGATTTCTTTTCTAAAATCATTATCCAGAATGATATTCCTTCCCATTACACAGATAATGACGGAATAATCCATTGCAATCTGATTGAGTTTCTGCTTAAGCCAGAGCTTATTGCGTTATAAAAACAAGAGGAACTGCTATCAAATACCTTGATGATATAGTTGATGCGGGTCTTGCAACAAAGCATAAGGTTGGCAAGTCAAATTACTATATTAATCAGAATCTTGTAGAATTGCTTATTAATCAGGCAGAACTCTATAAATAACGTGTTCAAAAAAACGGAATTTTTGAACATATCAAATAAAACGTGTTCAAAAAATGCGAAAATTTGAACACGAAAAAATAACGTGTTCAAAAAAACGCAAATTTTGAACATGTAAATAAAGATTTGTACTTATGTCATGGCGGATTAAAAGCTGCTGAGTTCTTAGGATGTGATATATTTGAATTAGCAGAAAGAAAAGTTTCGTTATAAAACCTTAAATTAATTTGAACAAAAAATTTTTACAATGTGATATATAGTAAAATTGATTAAACATAATGATTTTTTAATGTTTTAGAGTTATAATAAAACATTATACTAATCTTCTTATGAGATAATGTAATACAAACGTAGAAGTTTATTAACAATTATAAAAATATAAAGCAATTAATAAGTAGAATTTGAAAATGAGAGAATGTATAGAAATAAATAACCTTTTTTCACAACCAATAACATCTTCTCGGAGCGGAGCATTTTATAATTCATTCTCTTATCCAACAAAAATATCACCAGAAACTATTGCATTATACATAGCTTGCCTTACATCTCCTAATGATACTATTTTAGATGCTTTTTCAGGTAGTGGTAGTACAGGAATTGCTGCACTTCTATGTGAAAAACCGACACAAAAAATGATAAATAAAGCAAAAGAACTTAAATTAAATCCAATATGGGGAAAAAGAAATTCAATTTTATATGAAATAAGCACTTTTGCGACTTTTGCAACAAAAACAATTACAAATCGATTGACTTCTAAGGATTTTAAGATTGCCGTTGAAAGTTTTATAAATAAAGCAAATATTTTAATGGAGGAATACTATTACGCAAAATCTCCAAATGGTGATAATGGAATAATACGATATGCTATTTGGAGTGAAATAATTCTTTGTCCTGATTGTGAAACAGAAATAGAATATTTTAAATATGGAACAATAAGAAATCCTGCAACTTTTTATGAAAAAATAAAATGCCCTTGTTGTAAAAATGACTTCTCTATTGACAATATGAAATACGCAACTGAAAAATATAATGATAAAATATTGGGCTGTCAGATAGAAAGAAAAAAACGTAAACTTGTATGGGTATATGGAACCACTGGCAAAAAAAACTGGAATAGAGCAGCTAATGAAGATGATATAAAGTTATTAAACAAAATAGAAAATAATGACAATTTTAACAATATACCCCCAAAAGAAATAAAATGGGGTGATTTACATAGAACAGGTTATCATTTTGGAATAACTCATTTACACCATTTTTATACAACAAGGAATTTTTTAGTTTTCAATAAACTTTGGAAATTAACAGAAGAGTATCCAGAAAAACAATCAAATGCTTTAAAACTTTTACTACTAAGTTATAACAGTTCACATTGTACTTTAATGACAAGAATTGTAGCAAAACACAATAATAAAGATTTTGTTTTAACTGGTGCTCAAAGCGGAGTGTTATATATAAGCAAACTGCCTGTCGAAAAGAATATTATTTTGGGGTTAAAACGAAAATCAAAAAATTTTGAAGAATTATATAAATTATTAGAAAACTGTAATGGGAATATTGAGATACGGAATCAAACTAGTACAAATATGATAGAAAAAGATAATAGTATTGATTATATATTTACGGATCCTCCTTTTGGAGATTTCATACCATATGCAGAAATTAATCAAATTAATGAACTTTGGTTAAAAGAAAAAACTAACATTGAAGATGAAATAATTATAAGTAATTCTCAAAACAAAACAACTCAGAAATATCAACAAATGTTATCTTGTGTTTTTAAGGAGATAAAAAGGGTTATAAAACAAAACAAACCAGTAACTATTGTTTTTCATGCAGCCAAAGCAACTGTTTGGAAAGCTTTTGCAAATGCCATTGATACAGCTGGATTTAATATTAAACAAACAAGTTATCTTGATAAGACACAAGGAAGTTTTAAACAAGTTATTTCTAATACCTCTGTACAAGGTGACCCTGTATTTTTATTAGAAGAAAAAGATGAAAAACATTTTAAGAATTTAAATGAAAAAACAATTATTGAAAAAATTATTAATGAAAATCCACATGAAACAATTATTGAACAAAGACATTGTTATTCATTATATATTGGAAAATGTTTTGAAAATGGTATAACTATAAAAATGGATGCATCGAATTTTTATGATTATATAAATAATATTAAATCGGCCCATAAAAATGAAAAATAGTATTGATATACAACATAAAAAAAGATATGGACAATATTTCTCAGGATTAGAAATTGCAAATAAACTTTTTTCATTACTTCCTAAAACAGAATGTTGGGACAAAGTACTTGATCCAATGGTAGGTACAGGAGATTTACTATGTTCTGTAATTCAGAATACAAAAAATTTAAAAAATATAATGGGTATTGAAATAGATAAAAATATTGCAACAATATGTAAAAAAAGATTACCAAATATTAAAATAGTTACAGCAGATGCTTTTGAATGTCCCGAAATACTAACAGATGAAGGATGGGATTTAATAATCACAAATCCACCTTATGTTAGATACCAACTACAAAAAAATGATGATGGCATTATGCCTAATGCCAAAAAAATTAGAGAAAACCTAATTAAGCAAATAAAACGTATTCAATATTTATCGAAACAAGAAAAAGAATTGTTTTTACAAATTGCAAATAACTATTCAGGTTTATCTGATATGGCAATACCATCTTGGATATTATGTGCTTCTTTAGTCAAAATTGGAGGATATATTGCTATTGTAGTACCAGATACATGGTTAAACAGAGATTATGCAAGTCCTATACAATATCTTTTAACTAAATGTTTTCATATCGAAACAATTGCAAAAAATAATAGTTCATGTTGTTTTGATAATGCACTAGTAAAAACTTCATTAGTAATTGCAAAAAGAACACCATTAAAAAAACTTTCAAAGAATTTAGAATTTAATACACTAATCATTGAACCCACACATAATTATACAACTAGTACAATAAAACTGTTTCCTAATGTACATATATTAGATGAAAATACACCATGGATTTTGAATGAAGATAAAATATATTTATCAAAACAAATAAATTTACCATATGAATTATTATCTTTACTTAAAAATATAAAAAAAGAAAAACTAATTACACTCACTGAAATGGGGATAAATTATGGGCAAGGATTCCGTTCAGGTGCTAATGAATTCTTTTATTTAAATAAAATCGAAGAAAATGAAAATGTTATAATTGTCAAAAGTAATAATTGGGATGAAGGTGGAAAAAATTATATTTTAAAAAAGGATGATGTTATTTCTGCTTTACAATCTAGAAATGATGTAGAAGGTATAATAATAAAACCTGAATTACTTCCAAAAGTAATATTTTCTCCCAGAAATAATTTGGATGATGAGTTAAAAAAATACATACAATCTGCAGAAAAATATACTGACCCAAAAGGAAAAAAGTTTAAAGAATATAGTGCAGTAAAACCTAATGAAAGAAAAGAAGGAAATAAAATTATACGAGAATGGTTTAGATTACCACAATTTACTAATAGACATTTTCCTAATCTATGTATTACACGAGTGTCGTCCGGAATAACAGAATGTTTATATGTTCAACAATCCAAAACAAATCAAATTGTTATTGATGCTAATATGATTACTCTTTGGAGTGATGACGAACGTAATATATTAATTATATTAGCTTTATTGAATTCTACCTGGAGTAAAGTTTTTTTCGAGCTTTCATGTACTATTATGGGCGGTGGTGCACTTAAAATAGAAGCTAGTCATCTTAAAAAATTATATTTTCCAATTTTTAATAAAAAAGAATATGATGAATTAATGGAACTTGGTAAAAATATTGTTATTAATGAATCAATAAATAATAACATTCAGAATAATATTGATACAATAATAGCAAATTCATTTGGAGATGATAATTTAACATATAAAATGAAAAAATTATTAATTAGAAAATATAATGAAAGGAGAACAGCAAAGTGAATAAAGAACAACTCCAAGATTTTATAATAAATGCAAGGCTTCTTATAGAAAACGGCGCTGTTGAAGATAAAATAAGACATTATTTTTCATCTAAACTGAATTCCATATTTCCTGACGAACCTTGGTGGGTGAAGGAGCATATGCTTGGAACAGAACAATATGTTCATTATGCAGATGGTGATAAAATTAAAAATGGATTTGTAGACGCTGTTGTTGGAAAAACTGTTATAGAATATGAAAAAAATCTAACAATTCAAGATATATTTAATGAAGGTTTTATACAAGTTAAGGAATACTCTGCAGCTTTGTGCAACCTAGGAATACCCGAAAATGAAGTATTAGGAGTCTTATCAGATACATTACACTGGTACGGATATAAAATACATTTAATCAATAAACCAATAAATAATAAATTACTAGGTCCAGATGATATTGAGCTGGAACAAATAGCATATATTGATCTTTCTCCAGAATCAGAAGATGAATATAAAAAATTTGAAACTTTTATAAATACTTTCGTAGCAAGAAATGAATCACGTTTACTAAATTCAAATACTTTATCAATAGATTTTGGTGTTGAAAGTTCATTTTATAATAATAATATCAGTATTTTTTCAGAAATAGTTCATGAGGCCTTTGAGCAAAATCAAGATTATGCAAATCTTATAAAACAAGTATGGCAAAATTTTATTGCATTCCTAGGAGTTTCTGATTATGGCAAATTTTCTGTAGAAACATATGTAAGTGAATTTTATTTAGTAACTGTAGCAAAAATTATTTGTGCAAACATACTTGAAGGAAAAGCTATAATAAGTTCTAGTGATGAAATTAAATTAATTCTTAATGGTAAATACTTTACAAGATTAAACATCCATAATTTTATTGATTACGATTATTTTGGTTGGCTAAACGAAGAACCCTATGTAGATTTAATTTTACATTCTGCATTGGAAATACAAAACAGGCTTTGTGCATATGATTTTTCTAGAATTGCTGAAGAAGATATCTTTGGTAAATTGTTAGCTCAGCTTGCTAATAAAGAACACCGATTAATGCTAGGACAAGAGTTTACACCTCATTGGATTGCAAAAGATATTGTTAATTATAATTTAGAACAATTATCTGAAGAACCTCGTATTATCGATATGTGTTGTGGTTCTGGCATTTTTCTTATTGAATCCATAAAAGCGATAAGAAGAGAATACGATATTACTCCATCAAATTATAATGAAAACTTAGATAACATTATTTTTTCAGCAGTAACAGGATTTGATATTGATCCACTCGCAGTAATGCTTGCTAAAGTTAATTGGATATTAACAATGAGAGATTTATTTGCACAACACAAAGGAGTTATTATTGTACCTATTTATCATGCAGATTCATTATTTGTACCTACACCTATAACACAATCAAAAAGCCATGACGATACGAATTATTATATTACGCTTAATGAACAAAAAATAAGAATACCAGATTTTTTATTTTTTTATGAATATAGAAAACTTTTTGATATATATATTTCAAAAATATATAGCAATGCTATGGTCCGAGCTTCTACCCCACAAGAAAAAGTCGGAGAAATTCCAATTGATTTAATAATTGAAAAAATTATACAAGAAGCAAGTACAAAAATTGATAATAACAAAATAAATGAATTAAAAGAAACTGCTATATCAATGATTTCGCAACTTGAGATTTTACAAAGGCAAAGAAAAAATGGGATTTGGTATTTTATTATAAGTAATAGTTATAGACCTGGATTAACAGAACAGCAATTCAATTGTGTTATTTCAAATCCACCATGGATGGCAATGAGCAAACTTGCTGACAATCCATATAAAGACGCTTTAAAAGAAATAGCAAAACAATACTCTATACAACCCCATGGAGCTGCTCATCCACACATGGAATTAGCCACAATTTTTTTAGTAAGTTCAATTAATAGATATTTAAAAGAAAACTCTCCATGGAGTTTTGTCATGCCTATAAGTTTAATGAGTGGTCTCAATCACGAGGCATTTAGAAATGAAAAATATAGAATATCTCAAAAGCAATTGAATACAAGTGTATCATCTATATGGGAATTACCTACAGATACTTTTAAGAATAAAGCAATAGTTCTTTCAGGAGTAAAAAATAATAATCCTCACAAAACAATTCAAGGAAGATTTTATAATAATCATAATGATTTTAAAAACTGTATATATACTTTAAATCATCAGGGAAAAAGAACAGCATGGACAAATAAAGGTATTGAATTCCTGGTTTCTGATATAATAGGTGAAAATCCACTTAGTTTCATACAAGGATGTGACTTATTCCCAAGGACAGTTTTATATCATGATTATATAAAGCAACCTAATGGAACTTGGAATATAAATAAAATTGATAGAAATGGAAATCTTTGGTTTTTAATAAGTGAAAGTAAAAAAAATCTTTGTAATGATTTGGAAGCATCACAAATTGAAGATATATTTTTATATGATTCATATATTTCTAAACATCTTTCACCATTTATAATGGCAGATACAACAAAGATTCTAATGCCAGGGATAAAAGATAATGGAATTTGGAAAATACTAACTCCAGAATATTTATCACTTGTCAACCCTAGTACAGCATATGTTTTTAATCAAATAAAAGAGGCCGTCAATCAAGATTTAAGCACATATCTTTCACAAACAATAAATATTTATGATAAATTATATAAACAAAATTTTGATCAAGAACAATTTCTAGTTTTATCAAGTGCAAGTGGTTCTAATCCATGTGCAGCATATATTGATTTACATAATTATAATATTGATAAATTAATTATAGACCAAACTCTATATTGGTACATGGTAAAAACTGAAGAGGAAGCTCTGTTTTATACTGGGCTTTTAAATAGCGAAGCTTTAGCATTACAAATTGCAGATTTTCAACCTGAAGGAGCCTTCGGAAAACGCCATATTCATACTTTACCATACAAAATTATTCCACATTATAACGAATCAGAACTTCACAAAGAAGTCGTTGAAAAAACTAGAATACTTATTAATGAATGGAAAAATATTTGTGTACAAGAAGATTATAAAAAACTTCTAAATCCAAATAGTGGAAATTTAAATGTAAGAAGAAAAATACAACAAAGAAGAATACGTACATTAGATTCTTATATTTCATATAATGCAGCTTGTGAGAATATATTTCTATAATTAAACAACTTTTTAAAATATATCTATATATAATAAGTTTAATATACTCATTCTTTCCCAAAAGTTAATATTTCTTAACCATCAGGAAAACCACTCACATCTTATAATTCACCTATGAGCATTCAAGGCAGAGACTGCACACTGACTGTGGCAAGAGACGGTGAATTTATTCCATTACCATACAGCGAGGAAACTGTAAGATTAGCGTCCAAAGGCTATTCTTTGCCAGGATGTATTGGCGAAAGAAACAGGGAAAAAACTGTAGTAACGCACAGGGAAATTGAAGGCTGCTTTGTAACGCGGCTTGAATACCTGAACGTGCTGCCCCTGTTTCTTTTGTTTTTTAACAGCAGTGAAAAGTTTGACCTTTATGCAGACAGAGGCTTTGAAAAGACTGTTTATAAAAATGTGCTGCCACAAAGCTTTGAGCTGAGAGCGGATAATAAGGATGCATTTAAGATAAGAGTGAATGTAAAATCTAGCAGGGATTCTTATGTGACGGAGTGGCCGATTAATACTCCGAATCTTTTCTGGAAAGAGATTGCCGGATCAAGTCCGGCAATGACACAGGATATGAGGACATACAGGTTTGACGGGCATTGTGTAACGGCGGATTTACGGACACTGCCGCTGGTTTATAGATTTGAGCTAAACGGAAGCTTTACGGAAAAAACTAATTTTAAGATTACACTTTATTTTCCACTCTCAGAAAACCATTACCCTACTCAGGGGAGAATTGAAAAGCTTAACATTTTGATAGACCACACAGACGGAATGAGTATTGATTTATTTGACCTTGTACCAGTTACGGACTTGTGTGACATAAACTGTCCGGACACGGTTTTGTGTTTTCAGACTTTTAACATTCTTGGTGATGTAATTTTGAACATAAGGAACCAGGAACAGAATACTCATGTACTTTTATAATCTTTCCCAAAGGTTAATAAATCTTAACCAACGGGAAAGTACATCTGGGCTTAAACTAAACTCATGAAGTTTTATGAGCTGCCACCAGAAGTAAACAATAGAATCTCGGACACAGATATGCGACCATATGTCCGCATTGCTTTTGAAAAACAAGGCGGCGATGTTTTTGTAAATGACAGCGATATTCTTGAATGTGTAATTACTTCCTACAAATCTACAGATGGCGGAATTATCAATTACGGTGAAATTACTTTTGACAACACTGGCGGCAGCTTTGATACAGAGAATGATGAAGAGCTTGCGCCTGGACTTGGCGTTGAGGTGTGGTACTGCTTTGGAGACAATTCTTCTACGTTCTTCCGTTTCCACCTTTTTGTTGATGATGACGGATTCCAAAGTGAAGCTACAGGATTTTTAGACAGGACCTGTAAGATAAAGCTTGTTGATTTGAGCAGCAGACTTGATAATGCAAAATTGCAGAGAAACTGGACTGACAGCGAAACAGTTGTAGACAGCGTTGTATGTGATAAAACAAATCCTACAGAATCTCTTGTTCATATAATTGCAAGGCGTGCCGGGATTGAAGCAAACCAGATAAACTGCGGCTACCTTCCTTTTAATATTCCTTATGTAGTTTTAAACAACACGGTATGGAAAGAGCTTTGTGCTCTAGCACGTGCTTACGATGCTGTTGTGGAATGCGGCCGCGATATGACCTTGAGTTTTATTGAAAGCCCTTATGACACGGAAAATGAATATTCAGAAGAAACTGGTTTTGATCTGACTGAAAAGGAAATTACTCATTATAGATTCTTTAGCCGGAATGATAACTACGCAAATAATGTACGTCTTAAATATACACGTTATGTGAGAACTGAACGCCAGGAGCTCTGGCAGTACAGTGATGCTCCTGCCTGGTATGATGAGAACATGCAGCCTTATTATCCGTTTACAGATGATAACCGTTCAATTATACGCGATACAGATTACCAGGCAATTTATGTTGCAAAGAATGAAGAAGGAAAAACAAGGAATGTTGTGTGGGCTGACAGTCTTACGACGGAACAGGAATTCATTGATGACATGATTGTTTTGGAAGAATCTGAAAAGCTTGGCGTTATTCAATTTGATACCACAACATACAAGGACCGTGCTGTTATTCAGCTTACAAGAAACAACAATCTGATTGCCTTATACAAAGCTGCAATTTATGGAAGTGCAATTATAAGTGAAACAAACTTTTCTGTTTATGTAAAAGATGACCAAGAGATTGCACAGTACGGACAGATTGCAAAAAACATTACATCCAAGTATTTGAGTGATGATGAAATTGAAGGTACTCCATTTTACGAGCGACGTGCAAACGATTTACTTCGCGAATGCGTGAACAAAAAAAGCGGCTGGTATGTGACTACTTTTCTTTGTCTGGTTGGAGCCCGCGTTGGGGCTTTTATGAATATAAGGCTGAATGAAAACAAAGCTTTTAAGAAAGTAAGAATTGATGAACTTACTTTGAGATATAAAAAGGATTGTGCATTCAGCACTGAATTGTGGCTTAGTGATTAAGGAGGACTACCATAGAAAACTTAGAGGTGCTTGTTAAGTCTATCAATGACTTAAAGATTGAGCTTTCCGGATTCAGGTCGGAAATGAAAGAATTTAAGAAGGCTGTTGAAAAGAGAGTTGATTCTCTTGATAACAGGACTGTTGCCTGCCAGTTTAATCCGAATGTGTGTGCGACTGCCAGAAGACTTGAAGAACACATCAAGGCGGATGCCGGAAAAGGTGGGAAAATTACAGGGATTATTGCATGTGTGATTTCCTGCTTTAGTGTTGCGGTTACACTGATAACTCTTGTGGTTAAGGGGATGTAAATGGATAACAAGAATTTGAGAATGCGGCTGATGCTGGAAGCTGAAAAGGAAATTGTAAGTGGACTTAATGAAGCTGAACGATACCGCTACTTTTTGGGAAGAATGCAGTTTTTGCGTTATGAAAGCGGAAAGGAAAATATGATTAGCTCTGACTGTTCCGGCTCTGTTTGTCTTGCCTTACTTCTTGCTACAGGCTGCAGCATTAGGGTTACTGCGGATGCATTGTTCAAAAAATATTTTACAAAAAAGAATCCTGAAAAGAATGATATTCAGGCAGCGTTCTTCATCACTCTTTATGACAGAAAGCTTGGGACCAGGCTTTATAAAGAAAATGAAGTCTGCCATGTTGCCGGAGTCTGCGGAACTGATGTTGTGCTTAACTGCGTGGAGCCTTATTCGGTTTTGAGAAGCCTTAGCGACATGAAACCTTTTTACCAGGCAAATGATTACCGTGTTGTTGTTCGCGGCCTTGACCGTGAAGCTTTGCAGAAAGCAAGCGATGACAATGTAGATTTGTTTGGAGCTGACTATCAGTTTATGCAGATTCGGGAAGCAATTGATGGAGACAGGAAATGATTAAGTTTAGATTCCAAAGGTTGATTGAAAAGATGCTGAGTATTAAGTTTGTGATTTTTATTGCGGCTACAGTACTCAGATGTTTTGGAGTGATTGGCTGTGCTGAATGGCTGACAGTTGCATTGGCTGTGATTGCCGGACGTGAGGTTCAGAAGTTTAAGGATTTTGGTTTTACAAAGAAGGTGACAGATGAAGAAAGTTTGGGAAGTGATTAAAAAGATTCTGATTTGGATTGGCAGCTTATTTGTTGCCATATTCACGGTTCTTCTTGTTAGAGATTCCCGGGTCAAGCCCGAGAATGACACGGTTGAACAAGATATAAGGGAGGATGATATTGATGAAATCAATGCTAAGGCGGCTAAGAAACGGGAGGAAGCGATTGCTCGTATTGAGCGTGCTGATGCTCGTACTTTGTCCGAAGGTTATGGCTCAGTCTGTGACGCAATCTCAGACGGAAAAGCAAGATTCAGAAAGCGTTGTGGAAGAGCTGACGATTGAGGAAGTTATGGAAATTGCAGAAGAAGAAATTGAGCGTACAGCTCAAGAGGCAGTTAAGGCTGCTTTACTGGAAGTTGGTGGCGAGCTGGCGTATGAAAAAGAGAGAGCTGAAGAACTGGAAAGACAGAAGCTGGCTCTGGAAATAGAAAACAAGAAGCTTAAGGAAGAATGCCAGAAGAAAGACAAAAACTTTCTTTATGGTGTTTTGATTGGTGGAACTGGTGGCGTGGTGCTTATCAGTGTGGTTATGGGATTGTTGGGAGGAATAAAATGATTTTTGATAAAAACAAGGTTAAGGGAATGGTGACGGTTACTGTTCGTGATAAGGACGGTAATATTAAATGTTTTGAAAGAAGTTTGTGGAGACGAATGTTCGGACTCAAAGCAAGACCGATGATTTTCAAACATCACAACACCATCACTACTCAGGGCGATGGACTTCTTGCGGATCTGATGATAAGTAATCCTGTTCAGAACAAGGTGGATGCAACTTACGGTTATATGATTGTAGGGACCGGCTGGACCGGAAGCAGCCCGAAGAACAACACGAATGTAAACACTTCAACTGGAACATACAAAAAGCTTGATTCAACTTTCCCGAAATTGCAGGCAGCATTCGGGCAGACAGGACAGAATGTTGTTTTGTACCGCACAAGCTTTGCTGCAGGAGACTTGAACGCAAACGGAATAAATGAAGTTGCACTTATGAACGGAAATAACGCTCAGGCAAAATGTCTTGCTTATGCACAGATAAGTCCTGCTGTAAATGTAACAAGTGCGGACAGTCTTCAGATTGACTGGCAGATAACTGTAAGCGGAAGCTGATTATGAGCAACACAGTTCTAGGAAACAGACAGGAATATACATTCTATCAGGAAACTCACGAAATTGAGCTTGATGATGATGAATGGATTGAAATGGAAGGTGAAATTGTTGATGAACAAGTTATTGTTGGATTCAGAGAAACCTGTCCTAAAGCATCACAAAGCACAACCGTGCAGATTGGCTTTTACTACAAGCCGCCTGATTCTGAATGGTATTGGGATTATATGTATGGTGACCCATACAGACCAATTGTTCCTGTTGTATTCAGCTGCAATAATAATGGGAATCTTACGGAATGCCTGAATCAGAGCTTTTTTGAAGTAGCTTTAAGTAATAGAAGCGAAGGCTGGGTTGTGATGAATGTGACACTGAAAAGAGCACTTGTGAAAAATGAAGTTGTTCTGTTTGGTGTTTATTCT
>JAEEGI010013882.1_pt1 | contig 17023 bp, 10 predicted proteins | sample 8958751 | NCBI WGS metagenome assembly JAEEGI01 (sample SAMN16246545, study PRJNA631951) | gut metagenome | biome: gut microbiome; feature: rumen; material: KS-attached | host: Bos | place: Iran: Karaj | collected 2018-10
CAGCACCATAGGCGTAAGGTACTTGGCCTGTGCCTCCATGGCAATGCGGCCCAGCGAAGGACTGCCGGTGAGGAACACCAGGTCGTAGCGGTGCCGGAACAGTTCCCCGTTCACCACACGGTTACCCTGCACCACGGCCACATACTCCTCCGGGAAGGTGTCCTCGATGAGCTGCTGCAGCACCGCCGAGACGCGCGGCACGTAGGGCGAAGGCTTCAGGATGGCGGTACAGCCGGCCGATATGGCCCCCACCAGCGGGTTCAGGAGCAGCTGCACCGGGTAGTTCCAGGGGCTCACGATGAGCGTGCAGCCCAGCGGTTCCCGCACGATGTAGCTGGAAGACGGCATCACGGTGAGCGGCGTGGGTTTGCCCTTGCGCCGGGCCCATCGGCCCACCTTCCTGATGGCTTCGCCAATCTCTCCATAGACCAGGCCGATTTCGGTGAGGTAGGCTTCTTCGTAGCTCTTGTGCAGATCGGCCCAGAGGGCGTCCGTAAGGGGCTTTTCCCATTTCTGGAGCCCGGCCATGAAGGCCCTGAGCTGCTGTTTGCGCCATTGGACATCCCGGGTGGTGCCGGTGGCATAGAAGGCCCGCTGTTTCTCAACGAGTTCCTGGATTCTCCCAGGGGTAGTGTTCTCGATTGCCATTGTGTGTCAGCATTTTACGTATTTCTCCCTGTGACCGGAATCACAGGGAGAAAATACTAACAGGTTAATGATCAGTTACTTCTTTCCGCCCAAATTACAGCACCTGGAAATCCAGGGCCTGGAGGTCCTTGTCGGCGGAGGAGCTGCCCACCAGGATCTGGTACTTGCCGGGGAATACGGACAGGCCGTCGTTGCCGTCGTAGTACTCAAAGGCATCGGCCTTGAGCTCCACGGTAACCTTGGCCGTGGCACCAGGGGCGATGGAAACCCGCTGGAAGCCCTTCAGACCCTTGATGGGAGCGTCCGGGTTGTCCAGGCTCTTCACGTACACCTGCACCACCTCGGCGCCGGCCACGGAACCGGTGTTGGTAACGGGAACGGTAACCTTCACGCCCTTGCCGGCCTTCACGGAAGCGGCGGAGAGCTTGCCCTCGCCGTAAGCGAAAGTGGTGTAGCTGAGGCCGAAGCCGAAGGGATACAGCGGCTCGCCCTTGAAGTAACGGTAGGTGCGGTTATCCATATTGTAGTCCATGAAGTCGGGCAGCTGGCTGGTGGAGGCGTAGAAGGTGACGGGCAGCTTGCCGGCAGGATTGCACTTGCCGAAGAGCACGTCGGCCACGGCCTCGGCGCCACCTTCACCGGGATACCAGGCCTGCAGGAGGGCGTCGTAGCTGTCTTCCACGGAAGCGAAGCCCAGGCAGGAACCGGAGCAGTTCACGAACACCACGGGCTTGCCGCTGGCCCGGAGGGCCTTCAGCAGGCGCTGCTGGGCGATAGGCAGTTCGATATCGGCCTTGTCGCCGCCTTCCCCTTCCATCTGGGGCGAGATGCCGCCCACCATGATGTAGGCGTCCACGTCGCCGATGCGGGCGGTAAGAGCCTCGAAGTCAGGCAGGTTACGCTCGCAGAACTGGGCGTTGAACATGCCGAAGGGACCGGAACCCTTCACGTATTCGATGCGGAAGTCGTAGTTCTTGCCAGCCTCCACCTTGAACTCCTTGTAAGGGATGGCACGGCCGCGGCCGAAGCCGAAGCCCCGCATGCCGCCGCCCATGGCGGGCTTGGCGTCTTCCACCACCTTGCCGTTCACGATGAACTTGTAGCCGTTGTCGCCGGAGATGTAGTACTTGAGGATACCCGTGAACGGGGCCGTCCATTTACCGGTGGCACGGAGGGAGAAGTCGTTGGTATTCACGCCGTCGGCAAAGCCGTAACCGCCGAAGGTGCTGAAGTTCACCGTGGGGTAATACCCCTTGGCGGCCGGTTCACCCTTCAGGGAAGTGTTGTTGAAGAACTCCACAAACAGGCCCTGGCCGCCATTGAAGTCGGCGGTATGGTTCACGGTGTTGTACTCGTCGTTGAGCTCGCAGGCCTTGTCGTAGATTACCTCGGCATTGGGCAGGGCGGCGCGGATGCCGGAAAGGATGGAGAACTTGTGGGCGTCGATGGGCGTTCCGCCATAGTTGCCGTTCATCAGTTCCACGTCGTCGGCATTCGGGCCCACCACGGCGATGCGCTTCACGTCGGGGGAAAGCGGCAGCACGCCGTTGTTCTTCAGGAGCACCATGCTCTCACGGGCGGCCTCCACGGCCAGGGCGTGATGCTCTTCGCTGCTGATGACCTCCTCCGGGATGGTGGACCAGCGGATCTTCTCGTCCGGGTCGAACATACCCAGCTCGAAGCGGCCGCGGAGCACGTGACGGAGGGCGTTGTCCAGGTCGGCCTCGCTGATGAGACCCTGCTCAAGACCGTCTTTCAGGGAACGGAAGCTGCGTCCGCACTCCAGGTCCGTACCGTTGAGCACGGCGTCCACGGAAGCGTGCACGGCGTCCGGATGGGTCATATGCTGACCGCGGGTGTAGAAGTTGTTGATGGCGTCGCAGTCCGTGAGGATGATGCCGTCGTAACCCCATTTGTTGCGCAGGATGTCTATGAGCAGGCGGTCGCTCATGCAGCAGGGCTCGCCCTCATAACGCTGGTAGGCGCACATCACTTCCCGCACATCGCCTTCCACCACCAGGGTCTTGAAGGCCGGCAGATAGGTTTCCCACAGGTCCCGCATGGAAACGGACACGTTCATACTGTGACGGAGCGGTTCCGGACCGCTGTGCACGGCATAGTGCTTGGCGCAGGCGTGCGTCTTGTAATACTTGCCGTCGAACTCCTGCATACCCAGGACGGTCTGCAGGCCCATTACGCTGGTGAGGTACGGGTCTTCACCGCAGGTCTCCTGGCCGCGGCCCCAGCGGGGGTCACGGAAGATGTTGATGTTGGGGCACCAGAAGGAGAGTTCCGGATTGCCGGGATAGTAGCGGGCGTCGTCCCCCACGTTCCATTCCCTTTCGGAACGGTTCCAGTTGGCGCGGGCCTCGTCGGAAACGGTGGAGAAAACCTTCCGCATCATTTCCGGGTCGAAGGAGGAAGCCAGGCCGATGGGCTGGGGGTACACGGTGTAATTGTCGGCCCGCACACCGTGGCAGGCTTCGCTCCACCAGTTGTAGGCGGGAATGCCCAGCCGGTCCACGGAAACCGACTTGTTCATCATGAGGCCCACCTTCTCCTCCGGGGTGAGGAGGGAGAGAAGGTTCTCCACACGCTTCTCCGTCTTGAGCCGGGGGTTCTGGAACGGATACTCATACTTGGGCCCGCAGGAGGAAAACAGCGCTCCGGCAAGGGCCAGGATTACGATGGTTTTTTTCATAATGTGAAACGTAATTCTTTGTACGGCCGCAGAGGGTCGTTGGTAAATATATGAATTTCAAATGCTTGCAATGCCGATGACACCCGCAGCCGCATCTTCCCGCCCGGGGCGATGTGCTGTCCGGGACGCAGGTTGTGGCGTACGCCCTCCGGCGCCTCCACGGCCAAAACCACCAGGTCTTCCCGGCCGCCGTTGCCCAGCATCACGCTGCCGCGCCCGCGGTGCAGCCGGCCCTGGGAGGGCGTGACCCAGATGGAAGACTGCCCCGGAGCCGCATCCCCCAGGCAGATGGCCGATACCGCAATGTCCCTGTCGGCCGGCTTCCCGTCCACAAAGAAACGGAGCCTGTCCCGGTACATGCTGTACGGTTTGGAAGGGTTGTAGGAGACCTTCAGCGTCACTTCCCCACGGGAGGGAATCTCCGAAGGGCCTTCTACCATAAGGCCGGCCGATTCGGTCCTGAGCTGCACGGGATGGTCACTCAGATTGGCCAGATAGACTTCCTTCACGGATACCTTTCCCGGCCATACATAGCCATAGGGCAGGATGGAGCGCTGGGCGCGGAGCGTGGGGCCCAGGACCGTCCGGTACCGCTCTTCCAGCGCCACGTCGATGGGCGTCACATAGGCCTCCATGTTAAGCCGACCCAGATATTTGCCTTCCTGGGAATACACATCGGCATACCGGTGCGTCCTTCCGGCGGCGCCGGCGGGGCTGAAGCTGAGGGAAATCACACCCGTTTCCCCGGCGGGGATCTCCTTATGCGGGATTTCCGCCTGGACGCAGCTGCAGCTCACGGAGACAGAGCCAACTCGGAGGGGCTTGCCGGAGTTGTTGCGGAAGGTGAAATCGTGCGACACGGTGCCGTCGGCCTCATTCAGTGGGCCGAAGTTCCAACTGTGGGTATTGAAAACCACTTCCTGCCCCCGCACCAGGGTGCAGAGCAGCAATAAGGGCAGCAGCAGGAGACGAGATTTCACAAGTTTTAGTATTTGTCTTACCAAAGGTAAGAGTTTTTCTGCAAAAAAACATTATTTTTGTAAAAGAGACCGCAATACAGACCTAATACCATGAAATCCCTCCTGCTTGCCCTGTTAATGGCCCTGGCCCCCCAGGTAAAAGTCACCTTCTATACGCCCGACGTGGTGCGCATCCAAAAAGTAACGGAAGGCAGTTTTCCGGAAAGCGGAAGCCTGGCCGTCATCGCCGCCCCGGAGACGGTTCCCGTAACTGTAAGGACCAGCCGCGGCGGCACCACCTATTCATCGGCCCGGCTGCGGGTCACGGTGGACGCCGACGGAAGGGTGGTTTTCTCATCGGCCAGCGGAAAAACGCTGCTGCGCGAAGGCGAGAGCACATTCGTGCGGCGGGAAGAAGGCCTGGACAAAGGCGCATACGAGATAACGCAGCAGTTCCTCCTGGAAAGCGGCGAACCGCTGTACGGCCTGGGCATCCTGCAGGACGGCCAGCTGAGCCTCAGCGGCAAAACCCGCTACCTGCGGCAGGACAACACGGAGGATTTCGTGCCCGTCGTGCAGTCCGTAAAAGGCTACGGCATCCTCTGGGACAACCCCTCCACCGGCACCTTCACGGACAAGGACGATGTGGCCAGCTTCTCCTCGGAAGTGGGCCTGCAGGAAGATTATTATTTCCTTTACGGCGGATCGGCCGACGGCGTGATCCAACGCCTGCGCAGCCTCACGGGACACGTGCCGATGCTGCCGCTGTGGACCTACGGCTTCTTCCAGAGCCGGGAACGCTACAAGAGCTCCCGGGAACTGCTGGACGCCCTGCAGGGCTACCGGGACCGCCGGGTTCCCATAGACGGCATCATCCAGGACTGGCAGTACTGGGGTAACAACTACCAGTGGAACGCCATGGAATTCCTGAACGAGGACTTCCGCAACGCCCAGCAGATGATAGACCAGGTGCACCGGAGCAACGCCCACATGCTCATCTCCATCTGGGCCTCCTTCGGGCCGATGACCAAACCCTACCGGGAGCTGGAGGCCGCAGGACACCTCCTGCACTTTGCCACCTGGCCCCAGAGCGGCCTTCCGGACTGGCCGCCGCGGCGGGACTATCCCTCCGGCGTGCTCCCTTACGACGCCTTCAGCGCAGAGGCCCGGGACATCTACTGGAAGCACCTGCTAAGGCTGGAGAAGATGGGCATCGACGGCTGGTGGATGGATTCCACGGAGCCGGACCATCTGGACTATAAGGACAGTGACCTGGAGCAGGCAACGGGTCTGGGCAGCTACCGGAGCGTACTCAACGCCTATCCCCTGCTTTCTGTCTCCGGCGTAGTGGAGAAGCAGCTGGAAGGCAGCGACCGCCGGCCTTTCGTGCTCACCCGGAGCGTCTATGCCGGGCAGCAGCGCACCGGCGCCAACACCTGGAGCGGAGACGTCCAGAGCACCTGGGACGACTTCCGGCACCAGATTCCCGCCGGCCTGGGCTTCACCCTCACCGGCAACCCCAACTTCAACTCGGATATCGGCGGCTTCTTCCCCAGCGGGTACAACAAGCGCGGGGAAACCGCCACATGCGCCCGGAACCCCCGCTTCCAGGAGCTGTACGTGCGCTGGCTGCAGTTCGGCCTGTTCAATCCCATGATGCGCAGCCACGGGGAGTCTTCCCGCCGGGAGATCTGGGAGTTCGGAGAGCCGGGAGAGCCGGTGTACGACGCCATTGAAAAGGCCATCCGGCTGCGTTACAGCCTGCTACCTTATATCTACAGCACCTCCTGGCAGGTGTCCAGCGCCGACGACAGCTTCATGCGCGCGCTGTGGATGGACTATCCTGCCGACAAACGCACCTGGGAGTGCAACGACGAGTTCTTCTTCGGCCGCTCCCTGCTGGTGGCGCCCGTCACCCATGCGTTTTACACCTCCGAGGAACGCCGCTGGCAGGAAGAGCCCGTGGACTGGAGCCCGCTGCACCAGAGCGAAGTATATCTCCCGCAAGGCCTGTGGTACGACTGGTTCTCCGGTACCCCCCTCAAGGGCGGACGCAGCGTAAAGGCCGATGCCCCGCTGGACCGCTGCCCGGTGTTTGCCAAGGCCGGCGCCATCGTCCCGCTGGGTCCGGACGTGCAGTATTGCAACGAGAAGCCGTGGGATAATCTGGAGATCCGCATCTTCCTGGGGGCCGACGGGCAGTTTACCCTGTACGAGGACGCCTTTGACGGCCAGGCCTATAAGGACGGGGCATACAGCACCATCGGCTTCAAGCTCAGGGGCCGCACGCTTAAGATCGGGTCCCGGAAAGGTTCCTACCCGGGCATGCTGGAAAGCCGGCAGTTCCGCCTCACGGTGTTTGGGGCAGACGGAAAGCGCAGTGAAAAATGCGTGAACTATAACGGTAATGAACTAACAATCAAATTATAACCAAAATGAAGACCTTAAGACTAACCCTCGCGGCTTTTGCCGCCCTGGCCGTAGTGGCCTCCTGTAAGGAGAAAGCGGCAGAACCCGTTGCCCAGCAGAAGAAAGTGATCCAGCCCGTGGAGCAGGCCCCGCCCGCAGACCCCGGACAGCGGAACTTCGGCGGCTCCATCTCCAGTGCCCCGCGCGACACCACCGGCATGGCAGAACGCATGCGCCGCATGCGCGAGGAGCAGAACCGCATCCGCACCGTCCATTTCAACGACCTGTCCATGAGCGACCCGTTCATCCTGGCCGATGAAGCCACCCAGACCTACTATCTCACCTCCTCCGGCGGCCGCCAGTGGCGGAGCAAGGACCTGGTGATGTGGGAAGGCCCGTACAACGTGATCGACCTCAGCGGCACCTGGTGTGAGAAGGCCGGCTTCGCCGCCGCGGCGGAAATCCACAAGATTGGCAAGTATTACTATTATGCCGGCACCTGGAGCGACCACAGCGAGATTATCCAGGCCATCCCGCGCCGTTACAACGTGCCCCACAACCAGACTTACCTGCTGCGCTCGGAGAGTCCGGAAGGCCCCTTCGTGCCCTTCTCCGTCACGCCCGGCTACGACTACCAGCCCTACGAGTGGGACTGCATCGACGGTACGCTCTACGAGGAGGACGGTCACATCTATATGATCTTCGTGCATGAGTGGACCCAGCTCATCGACGGTACCATGGATTACATCGAGCTGGCACCGGACCTCACCAAGACCATCTCCGAGTGGCCTGTGACCATGTTCCGCGCCTCCGAACTGCCTTGCTGCGGCGAGATGAACGGCCTGGGCGAAGCCACCTTCGGCCTCAAGATGCCCGGCTGGGTCACCGACGGTCCCCAGATGTTCCGCACGCAGACCGGCAAACTGGGCATGCTCTGGTCCACCTGGGGCAAGGAGCGCTATCTGCAGGCTGTCTGCTACTCCGAATCCGGCACCATCGCCGGTCCCTGGGTGCAGGAACCGGAACCCTTCCTGGCCAACAATTCCGGCCACGGCATGCTCTTCCGCACCTTTGAAGGAGAGCTCCGTTATGTGGTACACCACGTGGAAGGCAACGGCCCCCGCAAGCCGCAGTACTGGACTGTGGACGACTCCGGCGACAAACTCAAACTGGGCAAACAGATTATCCTAAAATAATGAAACGGTTTTTAGCAGCCCTTGTTTTCATCGGCCTTTTGTGCCAGTGCGCCAAAGACCGTGTGAGCATTTCCACCCCGGAGGGGACGCTGGTGCTCATCCCGCTCACGGACAATGCCATCCGGGTGCAGGTGATGCCGGAAGGCGCCTCGCTCCAGGAGGAACTGGTATATACGGAGAAGGTGCAGAAACCCCATTTCAAGACGGTGAAGACAGAAACGGGGGTGGAGCTTAGCACCGCCTCCCTCACCGCCCGGTACAGCAAGGCCGACGGCACGCTCACCTTCCTGGATGCTGCCGGAGAGGTACTCCTCTCCGAGATTCCCGGCGGAAGGAAAGTGGAAAGCGCCCCCGTCAAGGGCCATCCCGCCTGGAGCGTTTCCCAGCGCTTCCGCTCTCCGGAAGACGAAGCCCTCTTCGGCACCGGACAGTTCCAGGACGGCTACCTGAACGTGCGGGGACTCACCCGCCGGCTCACCCAGGTGAACACGCAGATAGCCCTTCCTTTCCTCCTTTCCAACAAGGGTTACGGCCTTCTGTGGAACAACTACGGACTCACGGACTTCAATCCGGCCGATAACGCCGTAGCCCTGGAGCCGGAGCAGGAAACCGGACACGGAGAGACGGTGAACGCCACCGGAACGGCCGGCAACCGGCGGGAGCGCCGCTGGTACCAGACCTTCACCGGAGAGCTGGAAGTTCCCGCCGACGGAGCGTATTCCCTGCTGCTGGACTGCGGCCAGGCCATGTCCCGCCGCCAGTTCCTGAGCATTGACGACGAACCTGTCTTCGACGTTACCAATACCTGGTTGCCGCCCACCACATCGGCCATCGTCACCCTCCCCTCCGGCAGGCATACGCTCCGCACCGAAGGCGTGCGGGGAGACAAGCCCGTCCTTTACTGGAGCAAGGTGGAAGACGAAACCGCCTTCCGCTCCCCCGTGGCCCAGGCCCTGGACTATACGGTCTTTGCCGGCGATGCCGATGAGGTGATATCGGCCTACCGCAAACTCACCGGGCCCGTCCCGCAGATGCCGGAATGGATGTTCGGTTATATCCACTGCCGGGAGCGCTACCATTCGCAGGACGAAATCCTGGAAAACGCCGCCGAATTCAAGCGGCGCGGCCTGCCGCTGGACGTGATCGTCCAGGACTGGCAGTGGTGGGGAAACACCGGCTGGAATTCCATGGTGTTCGACGCCGAGCACTATCCGGATCCCCGCGCCCTCACGGATTCCCTGCACAAGGACAACGTACACCTGATGCTCTCCGTCTGGTCCAAGGTGGACCATTCCACCGCGCTGGGCCAGAAGCTGGAAGAGAAGGGATACTACATTGACGGCACGGACTGGATAGACTTCTTCCAACCCGAGGCGGCCGAATTCTACGCCCGGAGCTTCCGGGACAGCCTGGCCGTCCCCTACGGCATAGACGCCTGGTGGTTCGACGCCACCGAGCCTGAGAACGACGACCTGGCCGGCCGTCTGGTGGGTCCGGAGCAGCTGCCCGGCGAGTTCTACCGCAACGTGTATCCGCTGATGGTGAACAGCACCATGTATAACAAGCTCAGGGACCTTTACCCGGAAGAACCTGTGATCCTTACCCGCAGCGCCTTCCCGGGCATCCAGCGCTATGGCGTGGTTACCTGGAGCGGAGACGTGGGCAACGACCTGGAGACCCTCCGCCGCCAGATTGCCGGCGGCCTGGGCCAGATGGCCTGCGGCCTTCCCTGGTGGACGTTTGACGCCGGCGGCTTCTTCCGTCCCGGCGACCAGTACACATCGGCCGAATACCAGGAGCGCCTGGTGCGCTGGGTACAGGTGGCCACCTTCCTGCCCTTTATGCGCGTACACGGCTACATGAGCCAGACGGAACCCTGGCGTTACAGCCCGGAAACCCTGGACATCCTGTCCTCCTATATGGAACTGCGCGAGAAGCTACGCCCGTACATCCTGGCGTGCGCCAAGCGCGTTTCCCAGGAAGGTTACACCCTCTTCCGGCCAATGGTCTTCGACTTTGCCGATGACCAGGATGCGCTGGGCCGGGAAAGCCAGTTCATGTTCGGCCCGTCCCTGCTGGTGAATCCCGTGCTGGAAGCAGGCGCGGAGCTCTGGACCACTTATCTTCCCGCTGCGGAAGGCGGCTGGACGGATTTCTGGACCGGCGAGCATTATGACGGCAGGCAGTGGATCCAGACGGACGTGGACCTTGGCACCATCCCGGTGTTCGTACGTTCCAGCGATTTGGCTAACTTATTGCCCCATTGACACTTACGCGAATACCCTGCTGTAAAAGTGCAGCAGGGGTTTTATGGAAATGATTATAATACAATAAGTTATCATGAAACACCTTTTCCTCATTATACTATGTTCGCTCACAGCTTTGGGCGCATGGGCTCAGGAAATACCTCAGGGCGGTGAGCCCAAGGCACCCGAACTGGAATATGTGGTACGCCTGCACGTAACCCTGGGCCAGGCCTTCAGCGTGGGGGATACCGGCAAGGGCACCCGCACCGTGATTCCCATCACCGGAGGCACTTTTGAAGGTCCTAATATCAAGGGCGAGGTCCTGCCCGGCGGGGCCGATTACCAGATGCAGCTGGACGGCCGCACGGAGATAGAGGCCATCTATTGCATCCGCACGGACGACGGCGTGAGTATCCATGTACGCAACTGCGGCATCATCAAGATGGGTGACGGGATGTACTTCCGCTGCGCACCCCGCTTCGAGGCGCCCAAGGACAGCAAGTACGCCTGGATGAACGAATGCCTCTTCCTCTGCCAGCCCGGCTTCGGCGAGCCCGGCGGCATCAACCTGGATGTCTGGAAAGTAAAGTAATACCCAAAATGAAACGCCTGTTCACCCTGCTGGCAGTCCTCTGCCTCGCCCTGTCGGCCACCGCACAGGAGAAAGCCGCCATCGACATCCGCTCCAATGAAACGGCGGGCCTCATAGACCCCATGCTGTACGGGCAGCTGTTCGAGCACATCTACTTCTCGGCCAACAACGGCGTGTGGCAGGAACTCATCTTCGAACGTTCCTTTGAGCCGGAGCACTACCCGGGCATCCCGCCGCGGGACGGCTATTTTGACGGCTGGTTCATGGATGAGGCCCAGGTGCTGCACTCCCCCACCCGGTACGAGCAGCCGCTGAAAATCACGTCGCTGGACACGGACGACTACGAGATAACGGCCGATGTGAACTGGCGTTCCTACCGGCTGGCCCGGCGTTCCTGGAGCGGCGGCCTCATGGACATCCGCTTCGCCTTCCGGAACCAGGCCTCCGGCGAGCCTTACTATGTGCGGGCGCACAATCCGTACTACGAAGTGCGCACCTTCACACCGGCTCAGACTGAAAGCCAGATCCAGGCGGCCAACCTGGCCCGGGCGCAGCGGGAGGCATCGGCCCAGCCCACCGAGCCCAACTTCTCCATAGCCACCCTGGTGGAAAAGGAGATGCCCTCCTTCGGCGGCCGTACGCGCAAGGTAAAGACGCTGGACCCGCTGGTTTCCCGTAACGCCACCGCCGCCCAGATCAACGAGAACCAGGACTGGCACAAGCTGCGCATCGTGAGCAAAGGTGCCAGGGCCGATGTCTATTGGGACGGCAAGAAGGTCCTGGGCTACAATAAGCTGGACCGCACCGGACACAATGATATCGTCCTCTGGGTGAACTATACGGAGGCGCTTTACCGCAACATCCGCGTCACCTCCCTGAACGGGAAAACGGTGTACTTTGAGGGTACGCCGGAGGATGTGAAGATCCCTGCCGTGGCCCCGCAGTGGAAGGCCTTCGGGAAGGGCGAATACCGCCTGGTGAAGGGCGATGCCGTGAATATGGACTACAGCCAGGAAATCAAGGCCGGAGCCGCTCCGGCGGGCGTTTCCCAGGGGCCGCAGCACATAGTTGCCGGAGAAACCTACGTGGGTTCCTTCTACGCCAAAGGAGACGGGGATGTCTCCGTGGCTATAGTCCGGGACGGCAAGATCCTTCGCGAGCAGCACTACGGTGCCCCGGGTCCCGAATGGAAATGCATGGGCGTGAGCCTGTATGCCGATTTCTCGGACGACAACGCGGAATTCGCCATCCTGGCGCAGAACGGCACCGTGCAGGTGGACCAGTTCTCCCTAACCACCGCCACGGGACAGTCCCTGGGCGGCTTCCGGCCGGACATCCTTCAGGCGGTGAAAGAGCTCCATCCCACCTGCCTGCGCTGGCCGGGCGGCGGCTATGTGGCGCAGTATTACTGGCAGTGGGGTATCGGCCCGCAGAAAGACCGCTACCGCTGGCCGCACTGGATGTGGATGGACTACGACCAGAACTGCTTCGGCACGGACGAATTCATCCGCTTCTGCCGGGAGGTGAACACGGAGCCCGTGATGGTGGTGTCCGTCCACTTCGAACGTCCGGCCGAAGAATACGATTCCATCCTGGCCGATGCCGTGAACTGGGTGCGCTACTGCAACGCTCCGGCCACGGACGAATGGGGTGCCAAACGGGCGGCCAACGGCCATCCGGAGCCCTATAACGTGAAGTACTGGGAGATTGACAACGAGATGTGGGAGATGGGCATCGAGCGCTACGAAAAATGCGTCCGGGACTTCTCCGTGGCCATGCGGGAGGTGGATCCGTCCATCAAGATCATCGCCTGCGGCGGCTTCCAGGAGGACAAGGATTTCCTCATGCGCTCCGGTAATTACTTCGACTACCTTAGCCTTCACCACTACGAGCAGCAAGGCGGTTACGCCACCGGCCCGGCCCGTCTGGGAGAGCAGTACGACCGTTATGCCCAGATGATCGCCGACTGCCCCAACCCGCACATCAAGCTCTTCATCTCCGAGTGGAACCTCCAGAGCATCGACTGGAGAACCGGCCTCTTCGCCGGCGGTTTCCTGAACACCTGCGAGGCCCGCGACGTGGTGGCCATGGGCGCCGCCGCCCTGTTCATCCGCCGGACGGACTCCCCGGACTGGAACAACGCCTTCATCAACTTTGACTATAAGGATGTGTTTGTAGCCCCCAACTACCAGGTGACCAAGCTCTGGTACGACCACTTCTCCCGCTACCGCCTGGCCTTCGAAGGCGCCACGGGCGAACTGAGCGTTGTGGCAACCCGTTCGGAAGATGGACGGGACGTGATAGTGAAGGTGGTGAATCCCACGGAAAAGGCCTATGAATTAAGCATTTCCGGAGACTGGAAAGCCCTCTCCGGCGCCTCCTACGAGTATTATGCACCGGGCTCGCTTACCACGGCCAACAGCATGGAACAGAAGGACGCCGTGGCCTTGAAACACGCCAGCCCGGCCTGTGAGGACGGGAAAGTGGTCCTTAGTGTTGAGCCGTTATCGGCCGGTGTGCTCACCCTTAACTGATTCACGGATTGAAGCTGGTCTTCCGCATATGTTTCCTGCTTGGGCTGCTGGCCCTCACCGGCTGCCGGCATCCGGAGGTGGAGTACGTGGATTTTGATACCTTCCATGTGCTGTCCGTGAAATCGGCCCCCGTCTTTATGGCCGATGGCAGCCTGAATCCGGAAATCCGGATGATGGAGGAAGACGAGCCGGAAACCAAAGTGGCCGCCACCAACCACTACAGCATTATCCGGAGCCTCCTGGGAGAGATCAACTGCAATAATCTAATCCATATTTCCGGGACTTATTCCGGACACGACGTGGATGGCAGCCCGCTCACCCTCTCCGGGAAACTGCTCCTCCCCAAGGACGGACCGGTGAAGAACATCATGATTGTGAGCCATTTTACCGTGGGCTCCAATGCGGAAGCCCCCTCGGAGAGCTTTCCCATGGAGGGTATCTGGGCGGCCAAAGGTTATGCGATGGTGTTTCCGGACTATATCGGCTTCGGCGTGTCTTCCGGACACATCCATCCCTATATGCATGCGGAAAGTACGGCCCGCTCGGCGCTGGACATGGCCCTGGCCGTGAAACCCTATCTCAAGCATATCGGCCGGGAGCCGGAAAATGAAGCGGTGATCCTGGCGGGCTTCTCGCAGGGCGCGGCCAACACCCTGGCCCTGATGGAGATGATACAGGACGGCTATGAAAGCGTCCTTCCCATCAAGAAGGTATACGCAGGCTCCGGCCCCTACGACCTGGTCACAACCTGTGACCTGGTCCTGGAAAGGGAAAGATCGAACCTGCCCTGCGCCATCCCCATGCTGGTGCAGGGCTTCGCAGCCGCGGAGAATCCGGATTTGAAGATGAGTGATTTCTTCCAGCCGTCGATCCTGGCCCATTACGATGAGTGGATCAATTCCAAGCTATACACCGTGCGGGAAATCAATGCCATGATAGGGACCCACGACCTGAAGGAGATCATGACGGAAAAGGGCCGGGACAAAAACGGCCAGCCCATGAGTATGCTTTACCAATCCCTGCAGAGAAATTCCCTGCTCCGTTTCACGCCCCGCGCCCCGCTGTATCTCTTCCACAGCCACCAGGACCAGATGGTTCCCTTCGTGAATGCCCTCAAGGCCCAGGAATACTTCAAGGATAACACCCTGGTCCAGTACGATTTCGGCGATTACAGCCTTCACGGCATCAGCGCCATCCGTTTCTTTCTGACGGTTTTCCAGGATCTGTAACGTAGGAGGATTCCTTGCCACCGTCTTAAAAAGTCCAAAGGCAAGGGCTGGTCCTGGCCTTCTTCGAAAAAGGAGGAGATGAGAGAGAAAAGATGAAGGCGCACATCCGTGAGCAGGAGCAGCAGCTCAAACTCAAGGAGTTGGAAAGGGAATGAGAATATGGCCGTCGAATACTATTTGGGCAAGTCAAAAACGGTGGAAAGTTCCTGCATCTGGGCGTCGGTCATGCCATCGGGCTCAAAGCCCATGTTACGGGCCGATATATAGATCTGGGCCGCTTTGTTCAGGACATCAACCTGGTCAAAGGCGCTCATGATGTCTGTGTCCACGGCAAAGACACCGTGCTTTTCCCACATCACTACGTCGTAGTCCTCGTCGATGGCCTTGATGGTGGCGTCGGCAAGTTCAACGCTGGATGGCAGCATGTATGGAACCATGCCTAAACCTCTGGGACAGAAGGCTTTGGTTTCCGGAATCATAGACCAGAGCATCTTGGTAGCCGCATCCTTCTCCATCCACTTCTTGCTGTGGGTTAGGGCCACCAGCTCAATGGGATGGGTGTGCAGGCTGGCGCGGTACGGGGAGCCTTTGGCCAGCAGGTAGTTGTGAACACTCAGGTGGGAAGGCAGTTCGGAGGTAGGAGCAACGGGGGCATCGGCAACAATCTCATAATGTGCACAGTCCGGGAGGATGCGGATGATGGAGCCGTTGGCCATTGGATTCCGTGCCAGGTCCCGCATACGTTTCTGCGTGCCTTTGCAGTAGAACCAGCGGCCTTTCAGTTGGGGCAGGCTTGTTCCAATGGCCTTTGGTTCACTAATAGCCGGAAGGGCACGCATTGCATCGTCCACCCATTCTGTGATGTTGATGGTGATATTCCCGCCGTTTCGCTCTGCCCAACCCTTTGTCCAAAGGTATCCTGCCACTTCCGCCACCTTGTCAATCTCGGCCTTCAAGGCCGGTCTGTTATCTAATATATTTGTCATTCTGAACGAAATGAAGAATCTATATCAACTGAGGTAAAAAAGTACTGATAATCAAAACGATAATTCCCGCGACAAGGACTGCAATGGTTTTGCGGGAGACGCCCTTCCACTCTTTGAGGATGATGCCCCAGACATTGCTGAACACCACATTCAGGCTCATCAGGATGCACCAGCTGAAGGTGATGAGGACAGGATAATCCGTGAGGAAACCCTTGCCCAGGGACAGACCGAAAAACTGGCTGTACCAAAGGAGGCCCGCAAGGCAGCAAAACACCAGGTTGTTGCCCCAAAGGGCCTTCTGGCCGTAGTCTCCCCAGGTTTTGTTCTTGTTATTCTGGTAGAAGCAGTAGCAAGCATTGGTGAGGAAGCCGCCGAAGGTTACCAGCATTGTAGCCGGAAGTGTCTGGAAAATGGGCTTGGTCCCTTCCAGGAACAGGTTCTGGCCAAAACTGAGGCCGATATTGAAGCAGGCGCTCATAAAGCCCGCAAGGACAGCCACAAAGAGGCCTTTCCCAAAGTTAAAGTCCTTCACGGCCTTTTTCTTCTCTTCCTCCGGAATGGCTGCAGACTTCATGGCTCCGGCAATGCCGATGATTGCAATGCCCACAAGCGTAACCACAACACCAATAATTACGGAAGTAGTTAAATCGGCCGCATGACCGGTGAAAACCGGGCCCAGGATGGCTCCAAGGCCGCTACAGGTGCCAAGGGCGATGCTCTGACCAAGGGCTACGCCCAGATAGCGCATGCTGAGGCCGAAGGTTAGGCCGCCAATGCCCCAAAGCACGCCAAACAGGATGGTGAGCCAGGTAGATTTAGGATCGGCCTGCATGAGGACCATCAGGTCACCGAAACTGCCGCCGGTGCCGCTCAGGGACAGCAGGGCCCCGCAGAGCGGGAACAGCAGCCACGCAAACACGCCCTGGACAATCCAATAGCTTTCCCAGCTCCAGGACTTTATCTTGTTGATGGGAACGTAGCTACTGGACTGACAAAACGCGCCTAAGGCGATAATAACTAAACCAACTACTAACTTCATCTCTTGGATGTTACTTCTTTTTCGTATTGTTCAATGCAGGCAATATAGTCCTCACCAACCGGAACGCCGTTCTTGTAATTGAAGTAGTCGAAGACGGCGCCGAAAGGAAGGGTCTTGGCCTCTTCCAGGAGGGCGAGGCGCTGGAAGCCCTGGCCTGCGGCCTCATACTCACGGAGTTTGGCAAGAGGCTCCAAAAGTGCGCTCAGGATGCATTTCTGCGTGGCGCGGGTGCCGATGATATAGGCTCCGATGCGATTGATGCTGGCGTCAAAGTAATCCAGGCCCACATGGGCGCGGTTGAGGCCATCGGCACGGACCAGTTCCTTGAAGAGATCCTGCGTCTGGTCGTTCATGATAGTCACGTGGTCGGAGTCCCAGCGGACAGGGCGGCTCACATGGAGCATGAGTTCGGGGACATAAAGCAGCAGGGACGCTACCTTGTCGGCCACATTCTCCGTCTGCTCATAATGGCCGGTGTCCAAGG
>JAEEGI010013886.1_pt1 | contig 17019 bp, 13 predicted proteins | sample 8958751 | NCBI WGS metagenome assembly JAEEGI01 (sample SAMN16246545, study PRJNA631951) | gut metagenome | biome: gut microbiome; feature: rumen; material: KS-attached | host: Bos | place: Iran: Karaj | collected 2018-10
TTTTGTGATGCTTTCCTATTCGGGCCGTGCCGAGCTGGAAAAACATTTCTCTGATCCCAACCTGAAGGTGCATTTCTACACCGATTCGGAGGTCTTCGCCACCGCGGAACGCTTTGAGGCAAATATGGTGATGATCGATGAAAACGCTTTCTCGAATGCTGAAACCTACACCTTGGTGTACTGTCCGAAAGAACATCAGCAGCGTTACAATGCCTTGTATTCAACGCAGGATTATGTTATTGTGAGTGGCTCTGTCGATCCTTACAAGAACGATGGTGCCGTGGCCATCTTCAATAAAGAGGCGCGATTGCCACACTTGACCCGCGACTTCCCGCAGGTGACGGAAGTGAATCCTACCATCCGCGAGATGCTGGATCAAGTGAACCAGGACTCATTGGAGGCCACCGTGCAACACCTGCAGGATTATGGCAGCCGCATTTGGAACTCTGACAATGCCTTTGCCGCTTCCGATTGGATTGCCAGACGTATGGAGGCTCTTGGCCTTGAGGTCGAGCAGCAGCCTTTCAATGCCAATACATGGATGGGTAGTGGCCAGGCAGCTCCAAATGTCATTGGCATCCAGCGTGGTACGCTCTATCCCGACACATACGTGGTGTGTGGCAGCCACTTCGATTCGTTCTCGTACGAGGCTATGATGGGCGGCGGCACAGCTCCTGGTGCCGACGACAATGCCACGGGTGTGGCCAGTGTGCTCGAGAGTGCCAGAATCATGACCCAGTATGAGTTCGAATACAGCATTATCTACTGTGCCTACGGCTGCGAAGAGATGGGCCTTTACGGCAGCGAGGCCTACGCTTCGCGTTGCCAAGAGCAGGGCATGGACATCATTGGCTATTTCAACAACGACATGAACGGTTACCTCTACGGCGACCAAATCCACATCGACTGCATCTATCCCAACTCGGTGGAGCCTATCGGTACCTATTATATGAATGTCGGCGAGGTGTATTATCCCGAGTTGCCCATTCGCCACGTCAACTTCAACGAAGGAGACAGCGACCACACCTCTTTCAATAATCACGGTTACATGGGCATCTATCCCTTTGAGGACTACCAGAACTACAGCCCTTACATCCACACACCCAATGACTTAATTGGTACGAGCGTCAACAGCTTCGCTATGTCTCAACAGTACTGCCAGATGAACATTGCTTGCTTGGCAGAGATTGCCAATCCTGTGGGCGAAACGCCTCAAGTGTATTGCAATCCGGTGATTTATTTCGACTTCCTTCAGCCCGTCAATAAGGAAGTAATCGAATTAGTTATGTTTTGGGAAGCGCCAGAAGAAGGCTCATCGGGCGAACTTGAGCATTTTGATGTGTATCGCGACAATATGGTGATTGCTACACAAGAATATGATCCTAATTATAGTGGCTTGTATTATTTTGAGGATACAATAAGCATTGGCGCTACAGCGGAGTATTTCATCATGTCCGTGTATAGCGATGGCTGCGAGGCTCCGTCAGAGACTTTGATTGGTGAGGGCATTCCATCAAGTGTGAATGAGTTGGAAAGCGGCAGCACATTGGTCTATCCCAATCCTTCCAACGGCACCTTCAACCTCAATCTCGGCACAGGCCAATGGGATGTGGAAGTATACGACATCTCGGGCTGCAAGGTCTATGAAAACCGCATGGATGGTCGTTCCGTCCTCGATCTCGGTAAATGCCAAAAGGGATTGTACTTTATGAAGGCCTCCAGCGAAAGCAGAAGTCTGACAACCAAAGTCGTGATACGATAAGCCTCAACAGGTCATAAAACATCAAAATTCTCCGTTTCACTGGGTTGAGACGGAGAATTTTGTATTTTTGAAGTCTTAATACAACACTTATGAAATACCCAATCTCACTTTTCATTATGGCATTGGGCTTTGTGCTGGCCTCATGCGGCAATAACAGCCAACCAGTCGAGACCTCCGATCCCGAACCCGATTCCATCCGTCTGCGCACGGTAATTTATCGTCCAGGCGATTACAACTCAAAGAACTACCGCATTCCCGCTATCATCACGGCCAAAGACGGTTCTTTGGTCATTGCCACCGACAAGCGGAAAAACAACGACATCGACCTGCCCGAAGACATTGACATCCTCATCAACCGTAGCACCGATGGCGGCCGTACCTGGAGCGAGCCTTACACCTTGATGCAAGGCCAAGGCGTTGGGAAGGGCTTCGGCGACTGCGCCTTGGTGCGTACCAATGATGAAGGCGGCCTCTTGGCGGCTTTCGTGGGTGGCTGCGGCTTTTGGCAAGGGAGACCTGAGAACCCGCTTCATACCTATATCGCAAGAAGCTATGACAACGGTCAGACTTGGACAGAGCCCAAGGACATCACCGATGAACTCTACGGCGCGAAATGCAATAACGAGGTGAGTCGCACTTGGTGGTCGGCTTTCTTCGCTTCGGGCAACGGCCTGTTGACTTCCACAGGACGTATCATGTTTGTCCTTGCCGTGCGCGACACCGAGGAATGGGCGGCCTGCAACTATGCCGTCTATTCTGATGACAACGGCGAGACATGGCAAATCTCTGGCCGTGCCTCCCAGCGTGGCGATGAAGCCAAGGTTGTGGAATTGGCCGATGGCCGCATCTTGATGAGTATCCGTCACGAGGGTGAACGTTGGTACAACATATCCGAAGACGGAGGCACCACTTGGCGCCCCGAAACCTCCGCTTGGCCCGACCTTGTGGCTACGGCTTGCAACGGAGATATTATTCGTTATTCATCTGTAAATGAGGGCGCTGAAAAGAATATCCTGCTCCATTCCTTGCCTGGACCCGAGCGGCGCGAGAAGGTCACGGTATATGTCAGTTACGACAAAGGCCAGACTTGGCCTGTGAGCAAGTGCATCGTGCCCTATGATGCCGCCTATTCCTCGCTCTGTATCCTTCCCGACCACAGCATCGGCCTCTATGTGGAGGAATCCGATGGCGACACATTGGGCTATTCTATGGTGTTTTATAACTTTGGATTGGAGTGGTTGGAGAAATAACCTTATCTTTGCCGAAAAATTCAACCATGTCGGAAAATCTCGATAAATTCCTCAGCCGAATAGCTGAGGCCGTGGAGCAAAGCACATTGGTGAAAATGACGTTGAGCAAGCCAGCCCAGAAGCATGACGATTTGCGCAACATCTACGTAAAGCCTGTGCTGATCAAGGAGAAACGCTTGTTCGCCTTTACGTACCATTACGAGCGTCGCGACGAAGTGAAGAACTACGATGCCGCGTAGATGCTTGATATGCTGAATGAGATGCTCCCCAATCGTTTCTTGAATGCTGTGTTGTTTACCGTTGATGAGGATGTTACCTTGTTGGTTTCTTCCAAAGGCAAGGCAACGATTCAAACCAAAAAAGTGCAGGAATGCCGCGAACAGAACTTGGAGCATGATAAGCAGAAAGTGCGCCTTATCAACCCTGCAAATCCTTGGTGGTATCAGCTCGGCTTGACTACCCGCGAAGGCAAGATTACGGCCGACATGCAGCATAAGTTCAAACAGATTTACAAATATGCCGAGATTGTGGAAAGCCTTATCAAGCCGATGAAGTTCGACGGCAGGGTCCACATTGCCGACATGGGGGCAGGGAAGGGATATCTTACCTTTGCCTTGCACGAGCTGTTGACCCAACGTTTGAACTTGGACGTGGACATCAAAGGCGTGGAGATCCGTCCCGACTTGGTGCTGAAAATCAATGAGATCATCAAAGCGGACAACTTGAAAGGTTTGGAGTTCGTGGAGAGCAGTATCGAAGCCTTTCATCCCGAAAAGTTGGATGTGCTGATTGCGCTTCATGCCTGCAATACAGCCACCGACGATGCCATTGCCTCGGGCATCAAAGCGGGGGCGGAATTGATTGTTTGTGCGCCGTGCTGCCACAAGCAGATTCGACAGGAGATGGAACGCTCGGGCAAGGTGGACGCCATTACGCGCTACGGCATCTTCCTTGAGCGCCAGGCTGTGATGATCACCGACACCATCCGAGCCCTGATCTTGGAGTATTTCGGCTACAAGACCCAAGTGATGGAGTTCATTGAGATGGAACACACCCCGAAGAATGTGCTGCTGGTGGGGAGGAAAACCGCGAAAAACCCGAAAGAGCCAAAGATCTTGCAACAGATTGCAGATTTGAAGGCTCGGTATGGCATCGAACGGCATTATTTGGAGACAAAACTACCATTGGAGTAATGGTATTGGTATATTTTTGTGGTTTGTTAAAGGAATTGAATAATTTGCTATTTTTGCAAACTTGATAATCCTGAAATAGTAATATGGCTTACGATATCTTCATCAGTTATAGAAGGAAGGACGCTGGTTCAGGCGTAGCGGGCGAGTTGCAGGCGAAGTTTGAGAATTTGGGCTACAAAGTCTTCCTTGATGTCGATGAAATTGGGAGTGGTCAGTTTCCCGATCAAATCAAACATGCTATTGAGGAATGTAAGGATTTTTTGCTTGTGTTGGCTCCAGGAACCCTCGACCGTTGTGTCGAGGAGGAGGATTGGGTGCGTCGCGAAATCATCTTGGCTCAAGACTTGAACAAAAACATCATAGGCGTGGGGCTTCCTGGCTTCGTTATGCCCGATGCTGAAGCCTTGCCGATGCCTTTGCGTACGCTTCCTATGCGACAGGTGTTTTTGTGGACTCATGAATATCGGGCTGCATCGTTTGCTAAGATTGAAGAAAACCTTCTTTCGACAGAACTTAGAAAGAAGAAAAAGCGTACAATACGGTTGGCTTTGATCCCTGTCGTTTTGGCATTGATAATTGCCTCGATATTCGTATTGACAAAAAAGCCTTCATCCGATATCGTGGAAGAGAAGGAAACCATAGAAACTGCCAACCACGAATCCCAATTGTTCGAGAATCATGTCCAAAAAGCTTTGGCATTGACGCAGTCTTTGCCTGATACCAATGAATTCAAAAAGAATTTCTTGCAAATGGTTTCGGATAAGGAACCGTTCGTGAAATTGATGGAAGGTATTGCCGAATGCGATTCGGCCTTGATGTTGAAGAAACAATATGGGGATCGCATCAACGACACCTATGAGGTTGAATCCAAAAGGAAAGCCTTGCTTGGTCTTAGGCGAGGTTACTATAATGCCATTATGGAGGATATTGTGGTGTTGCTTGATGAGGATGGAGCTGTGTTTGCACGTCAGGATTTGGAAATCGCAAAGCTGTTGGAGTTCCCTGAGGAAAAGCAAAGACTTGATTCCATAGAAGCGATTATTGAAAACAGTTTAAGGGAATAGCACATGAAAAAAGGTATTCTTCTGACGGTCCTTGTTGTTTTGTTATGTCAATTGGCTGTAATTGCCCAAAACTACGACCGTTATAATTATTTTCACGAAGAGGCAGTCAAACTGAAAAACGAGGGGAAACTTGTTGAAGCCAAAGAAAAGTTCAAGAAAATCAAGGTGATATGCAAAGGCGGCATACCTGAGGACAACGACCTCGACAAAATGATCAGGGAGTGTACGACGATAAGCCTGTCAGAGAGCAACCTTCAGTTTGAAGCTTATGGAAGTCGGACAAAAAACGTCACTGTTAAAGTGAATGCGACAAGCTTCAAAGCGACTAGTAACGCAAAGTGGTGCAAGGTCGGCAAGAAAGGCAATGTCGTTTCTGTAACCTGTGAGAACAATGAAGTCCCCCATCCTCGTGATGCAAGCGTTTCCGTTATGGCTGACGGCAAAATTGTTTCATTTGGCGTGTATCAACTTGGTGGACGACTTGCATTTGAAGCCACACCAGATTCGGTGCATTTCTCGAAACTGAGCGAGGCGGTTGACATTTCCATCATAACAAATGCTGATGCATGGCGGGTGGACTCAGTCCCTGAGTGGATAGAATACCAATCGAACGACACTGCGCTGCACCTCCAAAGCATGCCAAACAATCAGGTGGAAGCGCGTGAAGCAACGATATATATAGCTGTCGCCGACGACTGGTTTCCGATCTATGTCAGCCAGGCAGAATCTGATACTACATTAGTTGTTGATAAGGAGGAGCTTGTTTTTCCATGCACTGAGTCAGGAAACCATTTGGTGGTGACAAGCAATTTGAACCATTGGCAGGTGATCACTTCTGACAATTGGATTCAGGCTTCTGTCAATTCGGATAGGGTTAATGTATTGGTTCAGGGGAATGAATCACTTTTCAGTCGGCATGGATGGATAAGGATTGGCATGGGCGATAGATTTTGCAAGGTGCTTGTCCATCAGTATGCCTATGCATCAGAACCCCCAATGTTGACTTCGGAAATCTCTACTGATGGAGAATCAAAAGGGTCTATTTCGGTGAAGAGTGTGCCTTCCGACTTGAAAGTCACCATAATAGATGACGCTGAAGAGTCAAGTGTGAGATATACGCCTTTTGATTTGCCCATTGATTATGGGCATTATTCCTTGATTATGGGACTTGAGCGTCGAGAGGTGTTTGCCAATGAGCGGCAGCCAGACGTGCTTTTTAAGCCAGGGCTTCGTTTTGCCACGATTACCTGGGCGCCCAAGGCCGCATCGGGTATGATGAGTGGCTATGTGGGTGCCAATTCATGGGGGGCGTATGCGCATTTTCAGGCCACCACTCCGCTTGTCACCAACTATTCCAACAGTGACCAATTGGCCGGCTACAATATGACTTTTGGCCCGGTATTTCGCCCCAATGCATTCCCGTATCTTGGCGCCTACGCAGGAGTTGGACTGGGTGGTTATGACATGGGGCCTCGTTTCGGCTTTGATTATGAAGCTGGAGTCATGGGCTTCTATAAGCACTTTATGCTTACGGCGGGTTTCCACGCCACACGGGTCAATTCATCGGTGCATAGTACCCATTTCGTGTTGGGGATGGGCGGCTATTTGAAGCGGTATTACGATGCGCAGTTGGGTTATTGTGCCAGCGACAGTCGCCGATGGGTCTCATTGAACTATGTGTTCCGTCCCTCTGAAAACGGAAAGGGATTTATGGTTGGTGATGTGGGTAAAGATAAGGTGCGCGTGTATTTTAAGGCGCTTTATCTGTCGACCGAATCCGCAGACAGTTTGTTGGTTAGAAATGTAGAAGGAGGCCTCGGTCTTGTCTTTACGCCTGTTAATGGTATTATCGACATGTGTATAGGCGCCTCAGGAACAGCAAACATATCAGGATTGGATGAGCGTTTTCAAGGCATTGGCGTTGAGTTGGGAACCATCCTTAATATATGGCGCATCCCCATCACTGTTTTCTTGCATGAATCGGATTTGTTTGGAGAACGCCATCTTTGCGTCGATTTTGGCATAGGTTTCCATTTGGGAGAATTTGAAAGATCAAAATGTAGTTATCAATAAATGTTGATTATGAAAAGGCTTACCTTTCTGGTGCTTATATTGATTTCGCTTCATCAGTGGTCAGAAGCGCAATTGCCGAATAGTAATCTGAACCGTATTTGCGTGGAGACCTTGGAAGGGTATCTTAGCGTGAATCCAGGTGAGTTTCAGGTGGAATACAACCTCTTGCCCAATGCGTCCACGCATTCCATGTCTACGTATTACAATTATGTTTATGTTGCGAGGAATTCAAAAACCGGCATGTCCTCCATCTATTCCAATGGGGCAACGGTGATCCCTCTGGATTATACGGCAAGGACCTTTAGGATTGCAAATAATTGGAATGAGTGTGTTTTTGCCGTCAAGTATTTTGAGGATGACGTGAATGGGGTGGGCTATGGCGTGGAGACTATCTATGCCTATGGTGTGCTCCAGAATTTGTGTGACAGCATCATCAGCATGACTAATGACGGGTATGTCTATAAGTTGAATGACGTGTATTATTATAGCACGTATAAAGATGCGACAACACAGAGTCAGGTCGCTTCTGTCGTTTGGCCTGAGAAACGGACCTATAAGGAGGCTGACAGTACCTTGCTTTCGGCAGGCGCGCTCGGTTGTAGGCTTTCTGATGGAGATGTCTATCATTGCAGCATTGGAAAAGACAAGGACAATTTGCATTATTATTACCTCTATCGTGACCAATATATGCCTTACACCGTGTTGGTGGTCGATGGCAAGGTGGTTGAGCTGTATGGCGACATCAAGGATGAGAGCTTTAGGTTGAAGTATTCCTATGATGGTTGGCATTGGATGGCTGTCGCGGATGACCGTATCTGGGTCGATGGGAAGATGAAATCCGTAGAGGGTTATACCATTTCGGATTTTATGATCACCAACGATGGAGACTATATTTACAAAGCATCTAAGAAAGGCGAAGAGGAGAAAGGTGAAACCCTGGTGATGAACGGAGAAATCATCCGTCGACAAGTCATCATTGGCCATTTTGCCTTGAATGCCCAACAGAAGCTGAGGTTCCATTTCCTTGCCGCAGGACAATGGTATGTATATGAGAATGGTCAAATCAACAGCTTGAACAAAGAGTCCAATTCTATCCTTTACACTGATGATTTGATTGACAATCTCGCTATTGACAAGTATTCTTACGATGGAATGCATAAACTGTCCTACGTCACTGGCCAGAAAGGTGTTGAAATAGATGGTGTGCAAGTGACGAAATCGGTTCCATTTCAGGTTGTTTACGACAAAGAGGAAAAGTGTTTCAGATGGAATGCGATTGAAACCAACAAGGAAGGGAAGACCGATTTGGTGATTTATAAGTATTCGCTATAAATAATTCTTCAAAAACGTACTTGGATAAAGAAATTATTCGTAATTTCGTGGACTTTTAGAAAACGACAGTAATCAATCAACTATAAATTATAAGAATCATGCAAAACATCGATTGGGCAAACTTAACATTTGGTTATTATCCAACGAATTACAACGTCCGCTGCTATTTCCGCAACGGTCAGTGGGGCGAACTGGAAGTCAGCTCCGACACATCCATCAACATTCACATGGCCGCTACCTGTCTGCACTACGGTCAGGAAGCTTTCGAAGGTATGAAGGCTTTCCGTGGCAAGGACGGTAAGGTGCGCGTATTCCGCTGGGATGAGAACTGCAAGCGTTTGCAGCGTTCGGCTCAGGGCATCATGATGGCTGAGTTCCCGGATGACAAGTTCTGGGCTGCTATTGAGAAGGTTGTCCGTCTCAATGCCGACTTCATCCCGCCTTACGAAACGGGTGCTTCTTTGTACATCCGTCCGCTGCTGATTGGCACGGGCGCCCGCGTGGGTGTGAAACCTGCTGACGAGTACCTGTTTGTGGTCTTCGTGACCCCCGTCGGCCCATACTTCAAGGGCGGCTTCATGGCCAACCCCTACGTCATCACGCGCAAGTACGACCGCGCTGCCCCGCTCGGCACCGGTACCTTCAAGGTGGGTGGCAACTATGCCGCTTCACTGCGCCCGCACGTTGAGGCTTGCCATGGCGGTCAATACGCTTGCGAGTTCTATCTCGACGCAAAGGAGAAGAAGTATATCGACGAGGCTGGCGCTGCCAACTTCTTCGGTATCAAGAACGACACCTATATCACGCCTCAGAGCACGTCCATCCTGCCTTCCATCACCAACAAGAGCTTGATGCAGTTGGCTGAGACTCTCGGCATGAAGGTCGAACGTCGTCCCATTGCTGAAGAGGAACTCACTACCTTCGAAGAAGCTGGTGCATGCGGCACTGCTGCCGTCATCAGTCCCATCTCGCGCATCGATGACCCCGAAAACGGCAAGTCATACCAGTTTGGTGACGGCAAGCCTGGTCCGTGGAGCCTGAAGCTTTACAACAAGCTCCGTGGCATCCAATACGGCACCGAACCCGATGAATTCGGCTGGACGACCGTCATCGAAGGCCTCTAATTACAGGCTGTATGAAAAAAGTTTGAAAAAATGCGTCACAAAGTGGCGCTTTTTTTTGATTAATGTGTATTTTTGTGGCGGAAAAGTTATCAATCAACTAAATAATTACACAATGAAGAAATTTACTTTTGCCTTAATGGCTTTGCTGGCCTTCACTTTCTCGCTGAAAGCCCAGCAGTATGTATCAACAGAACCTGCCAACAGGAACGTCATCCTCGAAGAGTTCACTGGCCGTAACTGCGGCTACTGCACTGACGGCCATGCCAGAGCAAACCAAATCATGGCCTCCCACCCAGGTAGAGTCTGGGCAATGAATCTCCATTGCACGGGCTTGTCACCTACTAGCTATCCCAATCTTAACTGCCCTGATGGCACTGCCCTTTCCAATGGTTTTAGCTTTGATGGTATTCCCACCGGTGTTGTGAATCGTCACTCTGGCACTGCTGCCGATAGAGGACAATGGGCAAGTTTGACCAATACCCAATTGAGCCAAGCCGCTGAATGCAATGTTGCAGGCTTTGTCGCTATCAATCCGCAAACTCGTATGGCCACGATTACCGTAGAAGTGTATTACACAGGCAATAGCACGGTTGATGAGAACTACCTGACTGTAGCCATGCTGCAGGATAGTATTTTGGGTTCTCAGGCCGACTATGGCAACTACAATCCTTCACAATGGATTGGTAATCAGTATGTCCACATGCATACGATGCGTGATGTGGTTAATGAGAGTGATTGGGGTGATCCCATTTCTCCCACCACACAGGGAACTTTGATTACCAGAACCTATCAATACGAGATTCCTGAAGTCATTGGTTCTCCCAATGGCGCTGATGTGGTTCTTGACCACATTCATTTCCTTGCATTTGTCACTGAGCGTTACCAAGGCACACCAACACGTCCTATCTTGAACGCTTGTCAACTCGAACAGGTCTTTGGAAGCGATGATCCGATTTATCCTGCTGTGATGTCAGTCGCTCAAGCCGGCGGCACCACTTGTACGCACAACAAGGAAATCGAGGTGAACGTTCAAAACCTGGGTACGGAAACCATCACCAGCATGACTGTTGAAGTTGAAATGGAAGGTCAAACCCAGACCATCAATTGGGAAGGTGAGATGCCTCAATATGGCGGTGAAAAACTGTTTACCACCATGGATGTGCCTTTTGGATCGCATACTTTGACCGCTACCATCATCGAAGCCAATGGCGCATCGTACAACAATGTGGGTTCGGGATCAATCACTTGCACGGAATGGGCAGAGCTTGAGACCGAAGAAGATGAGGTGGAAGTTCGCCTCGATTTGATGCAGGATAAGTATGGCGCTCAAATTACCTGGTCGTTCAAAGCTTCCGACGGCACCGTCCTGGCTTCAGGAGGTCCTTATGCCACGCTTGCTAGCGCAACTGCTACCCAACTTCATATCGAATATGTCACTGTTCCCGCCAACGAATGCGTTACCTTCACCATCCATGATGGTGGCCAAAATGGCATCTGCTGTTCGTATGGACATGGTTACTACATTGTGAAGGACAGCGAAGGCAACGTGCTCTTTGGCGATGAAAACAATGGCCAGTTTGGCACTGAAGCCTCGCATCTGCTCTCAGTGAGAGGTCCGCAGGCTACAGTTGAAGTCGGTACAACCGAGGTCGAGAACGTAACCTACACTCATGCTGACTTCATCTCTTCGTTGGTGTACGAAGGCTATCCGGATCAGGTAGGCTTCGAGTGCCGCAAGGTGACAAGCTCCGAACCTATGATTATCCCGGGCATCCTTAACGAATTCCAAAAGATTCTTGGCTCGACCGATGAACTTGAACACACCAGCATTTATGTGGTGAGAGCTTTCGCTGTCGTAAACGGCGAAACCTACTATGGAGCTGAGACTACCTTCCAAACTTGGACGGAAGGTGTCGCTGAGTTCGGAGAGAGCGTGAAGATCTATCCTAACCCGACTTCGGGCATCCTCAACATCCAAGGTGAAGGCATGAAGAGCCTGGAGGTTTACAACACCATCGGTCAGTGTGTGATGACACAGGAAGTCAATGGTGATGGCATCCAACTGAGCACGGAGAGCCTGAACAATGGCGTTTACTTCCTCCGCATTCGTGCCAACGACGGTGCCGTGTTGAACCGCACCTTCTCAGTGGCCCGTTAATCGGTCTGCTGAATGCAACGAAAAAAGCCGCTTCAATCGAGGCGGCTTTTTTCGTCATTGCAAGGAACGAAGCAATCCAGAAAGCTTTTGCGCGCGACTCCCCCTTTTAAGGGGGGCGGGGGGATTAAACCAATCCTTTCTCCTTCAGCAACGCACTCATCTGTACCTGTAATTTCTTCGCTTCCTTACCAGCCCTAACGGCAAAATCACTGCCATTCGAAGCATAGATGATGCCTCTCGACGAGTTGACCAGCATACCGCATTCATTATTCAAGCCGTTGTGGGCCACAGCCTGCAAGTCGCCGCCTTGGGCACCCACGCCGGGCACGAGGAAGAAATAGTCGGGCAACATCTTGCGGATCTCTCCCAACTCCTCGGGATGTGTCGCACCGACCACGAACATCAGCTGTTCAGAAGTGGCCCAAGTCGTAGCGGTTTGCAGCACCTGTTGGTGTAACATTCGCTCGCCGACATTGAGGTATTGGAAATCTTGCGATCCTTTGTTGGAGGTCAAGGCCAAGAGGATAACCCATTTGTCCTCGAAGTTGAGGAAGGGCTCAACAGAGTCCTTGCCCATATAGGGAGCCACGGTCAAGGCATCGGCTTTCAGGGTGTTGAAGAAGGCCTTGGCGTAATTGGCCGAGGTATTGCCGATGTCGCCGCGCTTGGCATCCGCGATGATGAAGACATCGGGATAGTTGTTCTTAATGTATTGGATGGTGCGCTCTAAGCTCTGCCAGCCTTTGGCGCCATACACTTCGTAGAAAGCCGTGTTGGGCTTGTAAGCCACAGCGTAAGGGGCAGTCTTGTTGATAATCTGTTTGTTAAACTCAAAGATAGGGTCCTCAAAAGCTAACAATTCCTGCGGAATCTTGTTGATGTCGGTGTCCAAGCCGATGCAAAGGAATGACTGCTTTTTCTTGATTTGCTCAAAAAGTTGATGTTTATTCATAATGTTTGTGTTTATATGCAATAAGTGAAGGTCCCTGAGCCTGTCGAAGGGCCGGTTTATTAAGATTCAATGTTTTCTTTCAGTCTCTCAGCATTTTCCGCCATCTGTAAGCGGTTGATGATCTCATCCAAGTCGCCATCCATGACAGCGGCGAGGTTATAGACCGTCAACCCTTCCACGCGGTGGTCGGTGACGCGGCCTTGGGGGTAGTTGTAGGTTCGGATCTTCGCCGAGCGGTCGCCGGTCGAGACCATGGTTTTGCGCTTGGCGGAGATGTCGCTGATGTATTTCTGGTATTCCATGTCGTAGATGCGCGTGCGCAGTCGTGCCAAGGCGCGCTCACGGTTCTTGGGTTGGTCGCGGGTCTCGGTGCACTCAATGAGGATCTCCTGCATCTCACCCGTGTTGGGGTTCTTCCACATATAACGCAGGCGCACGCCTGACTCGACTTTGTTAACATTCTGACCGCCAGCACCCGAGGAACGGAAGGTGTCCCACTTGATTTCGCCCTCGTTGATTTCCACATCAAACTCTTCGGCTTCGGGCAGTACGGCCACCGAAGCAGCAGAGGTGTGGATACGTCCTTGGGCCTCGGTCTTAGGCACACGTTGCACACGGTGTACGCCCGACTCAAACTTCAATATCCCATAGCAGCCGTTGCCTGTCACGGTGAAGTCGATTTCCTTGTATCCACCACTGGCACCTTCGCTCACACTGGTCACTTCGACCTTCCAGCCACGGTTTTCGCAGAACTTGGAGTACATGCGGAACAGGTCGCCGGCAAAGAGGCAGGCTTCATCGCCGCCTGTGCCCGCACGGATTTCCATAACGGCGTTCTTGCTGTCCTGCGGGTCTTTGGGGATCATCATCACGCGGATGTCCTGCTCCAATTGTTCGATACGTGTTTGGGCGGTGTCCAACTCCTCTTGGGCCATCTTGCGCATCTCCTCTTCTTTCTCTGTTGCCAGGATTTCCTTGGCTTCTTCTACGTTGGCTTTCAGCGTCTTGTATTCCTTGAAGGCCATGACGATAGGTTCCAAGTCCTTATAGTCCTTGTTGAGCTTCACGAACTTCTTCATGTCGGAAGCCACGGCAGGGTCGGCGAGCTGTTCGCCCATCTCCTCCCATCGGTGCTTTATCGTTTCAAGTTTCTCAGTGATGTCCATGAACCTAAACTATATTTTTTCCCAGTCAATCTCCCACTCATCTCGCTGTTGTCTTTGCCATTCGACAGGGTCAACTATTTCTTTCATTATTCCACCTTTAGGGAGTGATTCCAATAATTCAGAAATTTCTTGAACCGCACAACGTTTTGTCATTGCTATGTTTTTGAATACTTCGCAAAAATACAAAATTATTGACGAAAAATGGTGTTTTTGCCAAAATTCGTCAATAAAAAGATTCCAAAGTTGATTGGTTAATGGGTTATTCTTGGTGTTTTATCGTCTTGAGTTTTTCGAAGATGTCCATTGCTTTTTAATTATTCTTTCACCCATTTACCAGTTATAGTGGTATAATCATCAGAATTGGCTTTCCAAAAATAAAGACCTGAGGGCCAATTAGAAATGTTGATATTGTCGTTGGGCGATTCTATTATAAAAACCCGACGACCAGTTTGATCATAAAACTCTATATTGGAAATTGGAGTATTTGCTCGGATATTAATGGTGTTTTTTCCGGGATTCGGATAAATGGAGACGGGCCATGTATTCTCGTTTATGCCAAGATGGGTATACGTGATATGTATATCCCTTAGTTCGGATGAGACACATGATTGGGCATGGTTGAAAAAAGCGGAGGTTCCGTAATTGTTTTGACTTGATACCCAATCGTTATTGAAATATACTTTCCATTGTGCATCAACGCAGTTCCCAAAATCGTCAATTATATAGTCGCAAGCTCTTTTTGCAACCCATTCATTATTTTGCCATACTTCAAAGTAATCTTGAACAAGAGTGCCGTCTTCCAAATAAGTTCGGGTGTTTCGGTCGTAATTAATCCATACAGTATCCATTATTTGTCTTGTTATGGTCGTTATGGTGCCCGTCTCGTCATATTCATAAAACGATCTTCCGTGGTCATACCAACTTGAGGAGTTATTATACATTTGTAGTAAGGAGCTTGAAAGACGGCCATTTTCGTAAGTATAGGTTTCTAAGGACCAATTGTAGCCATAATATTGTTCGCATTTGGAGCTCAAAAGGCCATTATCATAAGTATATTTCCATTGGTAATATATCTGATTCGTATTGATCAATCTCCATATTTCATCAACCAATAGGCCTTCATCATTATATGAATAAAGGAATTCCAATTGTGTATGGTCATCTTGACCAAACACATAAATATCCTCTAACATGTAAATCAAATGGTCTTGTTCATCGTATGAATAATCGTATTCCCAGCGATATTGCCAACCATTGTCATTTTTTTCTTCCATCCTGCATGATTGAAGCCTATTATTATCATCATAATCGAAAAAATATCTTGCAGATGGTTTCCAGTCATTAGCGTTGTCAAGCTCATAGTCGTTTATTATGCTGATTTTTCCATTGGGAAGATAGACGAAATCAGACTTTTGTTGAATGAAATATCGATATTCGTGACCTGTAGTAGATTGTTCGATTTTCCACCAATTCCATAAAATATGGTCAACTTGGAACTCGGGGTTAGGTATATTATGACCTTCAAAATAAGGGCTGTTAGGTAAGAATGTGCTGAAAACTTCTTGGCTTTTTCCGTTAAGCACAAGCAATAATATTGTTGCGAATAGAAGAACCTTTTTCATTGTATTAGTATTCAAACTCTCCAAACTCACTCTTTATCGTCAGCCGCTTCACATCCGAAGCCTCCACATGGCCAATAATCTGACTGTCGATATTGAACTGTTTTGCGATGGCAATCATCTCATTGGCGGCCTTTTCGTTGGTGTAAATCTCCAAACGGTGGCCCATATTGAAGACCTTGTACATCTCGTGCCAGTCGGTGCCCGAGGCGGTTTGGATCATCTTGAACAAAGGCGGCAAAGCCAGCATGTTGTCCTTCACGATGTGCAGCTTGTCAACGAAATGCAGCACTTTGGTCTGGGCTCCACCACTGCAATGGATGACACCATGAATCTGCTTGCGGAAGTCCTTCAAAATCGGGATCATCAGCGGGGCGTATGTGCGGGTGGGCGAGAGGATGAGCTTGCCTACATCCACGCCTGGGACTTCGGTCGGGTCGGTGAGCTTGTGCGGACCGGAATAGACCAAGTCATTCGGGATGCTGTGGTCATAGCTCTCATCGTATTTCTCTGCCAAATAATGGTTCAGCATATCATGGCGTGCCGAGGTGAGACCGTTGCTGCCCATACCACCGTTGTAGCTGTCCTCGTAGGTGGCTTGCCCGTAGGAAGCAAAGGCCACGATGACGTCGCCGGGTTGCAGGTTGTTTTCAATCACTTCGTCGCGTCTGATACGCGTGGTCACGGTGCTGTCAACGATGACAGTGCGCACCAAGTCGCCCACGTCGGCGGTTTCGCCTCCAGTGAGCCAGATGCCGATGCCCAAGTCGCGGAGTTTCTGCAAGAAATGCTCAGTTCCGTTAATCAATGCCGAAATGACTTCTCCAGGAATCAGGCTCTTGTTGCGCCCGATGGTGGAGGAGAGGAGCATGTTGTCGGTAGCGCCCACGCAGATGAGGTCGTCGGTGTTCATCACCACGGCGTCTTGTGCCACGCCTTCCCACACGCTCATGTCGCCGGTCTCTTTCCAATAGAGGTAGGCGAGTGATGACTTGGTTCCCGCGCCGTCGGCATGCATGATGTTGCAATACAGCGGGTCACCGCCGAGGATATCGGGGATGATTTTGCAGAAAGCGTTGGGATAGAGCCCCTTGTCGAGGTTCTTGATGGCGTTGTGGATGTCTTCCTTTTCGGCTGAGACGCCGCGTTGAGCATAACGATTGTCCATAAGCTGGTTTTTGCTTGAATCGGGCCCTTCGACAGGCTCAGGGACCTTCAACTCTTGCAGAAAGCAGGTCCCTGAGCTCGTCGAAGGGCCGTCAATATTATTTGAACTTTAACTTTTTCTCCTTAGTATCAAACTCGAAGTTGCCGAGCTGCTTCATG
>JAEEGI010013893.1_pt1 | contig 17015 bp, 14 predicted proteins | sample 8958751 | NCBI WGS metagenome assembly JAEEGI01 (sample SAMN16246545, study PRJNA631951) | gut metagenome | biome: gut microbiome; feature: rumen; material: KS-attached | host: Bos | place: Iran: Karaj | collected 2018-10
AGGCCGCCGCGCAGGCGCCCGCCGTTCCCGCGGGTCCCGCCGGGCCGGAGAAGTAAGCCCTCCGGCGTTGCACTTTGCCCCGCGGCATGGTATAGTTGGGGAAAGAACCGATTGGAGGGAACGCCATGAAATCCTGGAAAGTGATCGTGCCGCTCGGCGCGCTGGCCGCCGCCGGCGCCGCCGCACTGCTGCTGAAGAAAAAAGCCGCCTCCCCCGCCGCGCCAAAAAGCGCGGCGAAGAAGGACGCGCCGCGCGAGACGCAGAGCAAGACGGGCGAATACAGCTTCGTCTCCGGCTTCAAGGACGCCCGGACCGTGGAAGTGAAGCTCGAGTACGACGCGCTGCGCTTCGGCTTCGACGTGATCGGCGAAGATTTCCTCTGCTATTCCAGCGACTCCCACGTCGCCGTGATCTCCGGCGAGGACTTCTCGATCCAGATGGAGTACGCCTCCTTCTACAAGGGCGAGGATTTTGCGCTCATCGCCGAGACGGCGCAGAAGAAGTACGGCGGCTACGCCCCCGCCGCCTTCGGCTCGCTCGAGGGCTTCCGCTACCGCGAAGGCGACAGCGTCTGCTTCTGCCTGCCGGTGGACGAGTACAGCTATCTGCTGCTGACGCTCCTCAAGGCCGAGGGCAGCAAGCTGACGCTCGAGGAGATCGCCGGCGGCGAGGAGCTGCGCAAGCTGCTCGACACGCTCAAGATCGGCTTCAAGGAATAGGCCGAGAACAAAAAAACGTCCGCTTTCCAAAAGGAAAGCGGACGTTTTTTTCGTCCCGCATCAGCCGTCCCAGATGAAGCGATCCCTGGCCGACAGCCGTTTCACCAGCCAGAAGGCCGAGGCGAACACCGCGGCGACGAAGACCAGGAAGGTCCCCGTCTCGCTGCCGCTCCCGGTGATGGCGATATAGTCGTAGCAGCCGTGGATGACCGCGGGCAGGAGCACGGCCAGGATGCTCCAGACCGCGCTTCCGGCCGAATCGCCGCGGTTCGCGCTCGCCCGGGCGAAGCTGTAGCACGCGCCCATGAACACGCCGAAGCTCGCGTGGCCCGGCACGGCCGTGATCGCGCGCATCAGCGCCGCGCCGAAGCCGTACACCAGCACATAGCCGATGTTCTCCCACAGCGCGAAGCCCAGCGATACGAAGACCGCATAGACCACGCCGTCGAAGCGGCAGTTGAAATGCGGCGAGCGCCAGGTCCGCCAGCGGAGGATGAGATACTTCGACAGCTCCTCCGAGAGCCCGACGACAACGAAGAACATCCAGAAGGGATATTTCGGGTTCTCCTCGCCGCCGGGGAGGAAGAACGCCAGCGCGCTCGCCCCGATCGTCTCGGCCGCGACGGCGATCAGCGTCGAGATCGCGCCGAAGATCACCAGCTGCAGCAGCAGGCCGTCCGGCTCCTTCTCAATGCGGTCCTTGCGGTAGACGTAGATCAGCAGCACCGCCGCCGGGATGACGGCCGCCGCGATCAGCAGCGCCTTCGGCGAGAGGAAAAGGTAACTGAAAATCAGCGGAATACTCATCTCGCGCCCCTCGATTCAGTCCAGCGGCAGCGACCAGTAGCGCTGCGCGAAGAGGTCGGTGAAGCGGTAGAGCGTCTGTGTCTTCACGCCCGCAGGGAAATAGCTGTCCTCGACGACGAGCGCGCCGTCGACGACCATCTGATCGCCGTACACGTAGCTGTTTTCGTAGCTGCCGTCGTAGCGGTAGTAATCGAAGAGGAAGTCCAGCTTATCCCCCTTCGAGAGCGTCTCGAAGCTCTTGGCGACCGTGTCGGTCTCGCCGTTCACGTAGACAGGACGTGCGCCGACAACGCTGCCGCGGCCCTCGGCGTCGAAGGAGAGCAGCAGCTCGGCCCGCTCGCCGTTGAGCAGCACGGGCACGTAGCCGGTGTCGACGCGCTCCGCGCCGCTGCCGGTCGAGTATTCATGGTAGTAGGCCACGAACTGGCCGTTGATCGTCAGCCAGGTCCGCTCCCGCGGGGCGAGCAGCTGACCGTTTTCGTCAAACTCGAAGGCGTTGTCGAGGCCGAGGTCGAGATAGCCCTCGCCGTCGTCCACAAAGAGGTTGAGATCCAGCTCGTTGACCAGCGCCCACTGCGATTCGTCGAGCGAGATCACGTCCTCGCCCGCGGCGTTCTTCGTCCAGAAGAGCGCGGAGGGATCGAAGCGCTTGTCCGCGATGTACGCCGCGGTGTCCTCGACGCTCATCGATCGGCCGTAGAGATAGCCGCTGCCCGAGGACAGGCCGGGCATCGAACTCGTGTCGCCGCCGAAGAAGGCGCCGAGCAGGGCGTTGATCAGCTCGGTGCTGTCAGAGGAGCTGTACGAGCCGTACGAACCGGAGCTGCCGGAGCCGCCGTAAACGCCGGAGGAGGACGAAGGCTGGGTCGAATACCCGGAGCCGTAGAAGCCGTAGGGATCGAGGTTGCCGAAGAGCGAGGAGTAGGGGTTCGCTGCGCTGCCGCCGGAGGACACCTGGCCGGAGGTCTCCAGCGTGGCGAAGTCGCGGATGCACTGCGAATAGCTCTCGTCGATGCCGATGTCGTTGTAGGTCTTGATCGCCTTGTCGACGTTGGAGAGCTTGCGGTAGGGGAAGTAGACCGAAACGCCGTAGGAGTTGTTCATGTTCGAGGAGGTGCGGTTGTATTTCACCGCGCCGCGCACGGCCTCGGCGAGGGCGCGGCCCTCGTCGTTGTTGATGTTCGTGGCAAAGTGCACCAGATCGATCTGGTCGACGGCCGTCGAGCGGGCAAACTCGCGGGAATTGCTGCGGGCCGTGGAGACCTGGCGGTACTCCTTGTCGGCGATCATGTCGCTGATCGACTTCGCAAACTCGCTGAAGCGCGGCGGGACCGTGTGCGACAGCTCCGCGAGGTCGACGACGGAGAGCGTCGCGGACTGGCCGGAGGCGCTCTGCGCGCAGGCGGCGACGAAATCGTCCACGATCAGCTTGCCGAGCTCGACCGTCGGCATCGAGGTGTTCGCGCCGAGCCTCGTCAGCCAGTTGGTGTAGTACCAGCCGGTGCCCGGCTCGGTCTCCTCGGAGGCGATGAGATAGTCCGCGCGGTCGGAGAGCATCAGGCCGTTCTCCAGCGTGCCCATCAGACAGGCGTCAAAGCCGATGAAGTCGAACTTCACGTCCGCCTCGTCGAGCGCCTTTTTGATCCCCGCAAGCGTCATCGAACCCGAGGACGGGAATTTCTGGTCATAGCCGTAGCCCGCGACCGAGCCGGAGCCGTGATCCCAGAGGATCAGCTCGTAGCGGTCGGCCTTGAAGTTCTTTTCGCAGAAGCCGATGAAGCCCGCAAGCGTGTCGGGGTCGGTCATGGAGACGTTGCCCGCGTTCTGCTGCAGAGTCTTGAGCCGCCCGTCGACGATCTGATAGATCTGGTTGGCGCGGGTGGAGACGACGTTGTTGTTCCAGCGCGTGCAGCCGCCGGTGTAGACGATCAGATTGATCTTGTCGCCGAGCGAGGCCTTCGTCATCTCCAGGAGATCCTTCGTGGCCATGCCGCCCCTGGCTTCCAGATCGGTCCCGCACATGTAGACCATGATCGTGACCGTGTCCTTGCCCTTGCCGCGCAGCTGCGTGTACTTCGCGCGCGAGCCGGAGGCGACGGTGTTCGAGAGCGTTGCGGTGTTGGTCGGCTCCGACCAGCTCTGCTGCGTCGAGGCGCCGAGCAGGCTCTCGAGCAGGGAGCCGCTCATGCCGGACACCGAGGCCTGCGTCTGCGGCTTTTCCGTGGGCCGGGGGGTCGGCCTGGGCGTGGTCTGAACGTAGGCCGTGGGCTCCTGCGCCGGAGCGGACGAGCCGCCGCCGAGCAGGCCGGAGAGCAGGCCTCCGCCGCCGCCGAAGATCAGCACGAGCAGCGCGATGATGACGCCGAGCGGACTTCTGCCGCCGCCGCGTTTGCCGTTGAAATTCCCGCCGTCGCCGCTCTCGCGGAAGCTTCCGCCGGGCACCCCGCTGCCGCGGCCGACCGGGCCGGTGTTCAGCCCGCTGCCGCGGCGGTCCAGCCCGCCGCCGATGCCGCCGATGTTCTTCTTTCTGCCTTGCGGACGATTGTCACTCATGGAGATCAACCTCGCTTTCGGACGTCTCGGTGTATCTTATTATAGAAAAGTATAACAGATTACGGTGCAAAAAACCATACCATATATGAAGTTTTCACGCGCCGCCTCTTTCCGGGATTGAATCGTCCGGAGCAATCTGCTATAATGGCCCCACAGCATCGTTAGCGAAAGCGGGTGAGCGCATGGCGCCGGAAAAGGAGTATCTCGAATCCCTCGGCCTTGAGATCGCAAAGAAAAAGTACTACAACGCCGCGAAGGTGGACAGCGTGATCGACGAGTTCCGCCGCCGTTCGGCGCAGCTGCTGGCGGAAAACACCTCGCTGCACGAGCGGCTCGACGCGCTCTCCTACGGGCGCGAGGAGATCGGCGATGCGATCCTCTCGGCCAAGACCATCGCCCAGCACCTGCTGGCCGAGGCCCAGGAGAAGGCCGACGCCCTGCTGGCCGACGCACAGGCGAGAGCCGAAGCCGCGCTGGCCGAAGCGAAGGAGAAGGCGGCGGCCGTCGCGGCCGAGGCGGAGGAAAGACGGCAGAGCGTCTATGCCGCCTGCGATGAGCGCGAGCAGGAGGCGATCGGCCGCGTGCGCGGCTGCTACGTCCATCTGCGCGAGCAGTATCTCTCCTCGATCCGCGCGCTCGACGGCGAGTGGCAGCGCTTTTTGTGCAGCCTCGGCGACGCGGAGGAGGCGGACGAGACGCTGCCGGAGGACCTGGGCGAAAAGCTCGGCGCGATCGCCGCGGGACTCGACGCGATCGACGACGAGAGCGGCGACGAATAAAAACCGACGAAAAAACAGGAGCTGTGGGATCCACAGCTCCTGTTTTTTTATTCGGCCAGCCGTCCGGCCTCGCGGAAGGTCTCGCGCACGAGATTGGCGTAGGAGGCGACGGGACTGTCCTCGGGCGGCAGCAGCAGGCGGAAGCTCCTCCCCTCGTACTCCAGGCCCGTGAGGATATCCCATAGCGCGTCGAGGTTGCTGCCGTACCAGCTCTGCCAGCGCATCTTTTCGCGCATCTCGTCGTACAGCTCCGCGCGCTCGACGCAGCGGGAGAAGTCCAGCGTGAGGGGTCCCTTGAGCGTGTCCAGCAGACCGCGGCAGCCCTCCTCGATCTCCCGCATCGCCAGGTCGAAATCGCGGGTGTACCAGGGGTCGTCGATCTCCTCGCCCTTGCGGCCGGCGTAGTCGAGCAGGTTCCGGATCCGGCCCCCGTCCCCGTCGGGGCCGAGCAGGCGGCGCGTGCGGCCGATCGTGAGCTCGTCCATGCAGATGAGCAGCTCGTATCCCTCCGCCTCGCCGCGGCGGAGCTTATGGGCCCGGTGGCCGGAGCAGTCGATCCCGCGCGCCTCCAGCAGGCGGCGCATCGGCGGATAGACGCCGTTGCCCTCCTCCTCGTCGCTGACGCCGGCGGAGGCGGCGAGGAATTCATCCTCCAGGCCCTCGCGCCGGACCGTGTCGTTGAACAGCAGCGCCGCGGCCGGGCTGCGGCAGATATTGCCCCAGCAGATAAACAGGATTTTCTTCATGGCTGACTACCTTCCATCAATGAGTTGCGGCGGCTTCGCGCCAAAGGCTTTTATTCCGGGAAGATCTCCAGCTCCAGATCGGAGAGCGCCCAGGTGCTGCAGGGATGGATGTATCCGGCATCGTCGTCGGCAAGCCGGCGGCCGTCCAGGGACGCGGGGATGAAGACCTCGCCGCCGATCAGCCGCGAGCGGCACCATCCGCACTCGCCGCTCCGGCAGCGGGACGGCGCGGCGATCCCGGCGCGTTCGACGGCCGTCAGGATCGGCTCGTCGGCGCGCAGCGGGATCCGCTTCTCTTCTCCGAGCATGCGCAGCGTGAGCGTGAAGCGCTTTGCGGGATCTCCCGGGTAGTCCTGGAAATATGTCGGCGAGCTCGGCGCGGGGACGAATTCGCGGCGGATGTGCTTCTGGTCCAGGCCGAGCCCGGGGAGCTCGCCGGCCAGGAAGTCATGCATGGCGCGCGGGCCGCAGATATACAGCGTATAGGTCTCGGGCGCATATTTTTTGATCAGCTCCGCGCCGATGAAGCCGTGCTCGAAGCCCTCCGCCTCTTCCTCGCTGAGCACATGGACGACCTTGACCTTGTCGGTCGCGGCGCAGATCCTTTCCAGCTCCTCGGCGTACAGGATATCCGCCTTCGTCCGGCTGCCGTACAGCAGCGTCAGGCGGAAGTCCTCGGTCCCGTCCAGGATCGCGGCGGCCATGGCCATGAAGGGCGTAATGCCGCTGCCGCCCGCGAGGCCGACGACCTCCTTCTCGTCGCGCAGCGGCTCATAGCTGAAGGGCCCCTCCGGCCCCGAGAGCGTGACCTCGGTCCCGAGCTGCCAGTTTTCCAGGATGTAGTCGGAGACAAAGCCGTCCTGCGCCTTTTTCACCGTGATCCGATATTCTCCCTCGAGCGCCAGCGCGGGAGACGCGGCGAGCGTATAGGGTCTGGCCGTGGCGGCGTCGCCGATCCGCAGCTTGACCGAAACGTACTGCCCGGCCCGGAAATAGGCGAGCTTGTCCGCCTTGAGGACGTAGGTGTTGGCGTCCTTGCGGGGGATGATCTCGCTGACGACGGCCTTTTGCTGCCTGGGGTGCAGGGACTGCGCCAGCCGGTTCACGCCGTAGACGGCCGTGATGGGGTCGAGCGAGCCGCTCTTCAGGATCGCACGCCGCCTGGGTACCATCTGCTTGAAGTGCAGCATGTCGAGGAGGCCGATCGGTTTAACGTGGAAATTAAACTTTTTCATAGTTCTCCTCCTTCATATCCGCCATCGTCAGCTTCACGGCCATATCGCCGCCCATATAGGTCGAGCTGTAGCCGTAGAGGCGCGGTCCGTAGCCGCTGGCAAAACGAATGTTCTTCACGCGCTGATCCTCTTTGAGCATCTGCAGCCGGGCCATCAGCCCGTCGCCCTCGCCGCAGGAATAGGCGTACATCGCGCCCTGCGGGACCAGCGCATAGCGGGCCAGCGTCGCGGGGGATGCGATCTCGATCTCCTCGATGTAGGGCATGATGCTGGTGCCGGTGGCCTTCTCGAAATCGCGGATCATCTTCACGGCGACCTCGCGCTTTTTGGCCGTATACTCCTTTTCGGTCACGTCGGACCAGATGTCCTTCATGAAGAAGGTGGTGAAGCTCATGATGCAGGTGCCCGGAGGCGAACAGTCGGGGATGGCATTGCTCAGGCAGATCGTCGCCTGCATCGGGTGCTCGCGGAAGGTGCCGGCGAGCTCCTGCTCCTTCACCGTGTCCGACAGCTCGCTGATGAAATAGCTGTACTCATGGACGCCGAGCTCCTCGGCGGTCTTGTTGAGACCGACGTAGCAGCAGTAGCCGCGGCCGCCGATCTTTCGGGCGTTGACCGCGCGGATGTGGTCCTCGGGCAGGCCCTTGCCGCCGTCCATCATGTCGCCGAACACGGCGTTGGGAGAGATGTCCGCGATGATGTGGCGGGCATAGAAGCTGCCGTGCGTCGTCTCCACGCCGACCGGGGCGCCGTCCTCCATCAGGATCTTCGTGGCGAGGGTGTTGTACAGGATCGTCCCGCCGTGCTCGCGGATCGTTTTGTCCATCGCGACCGAGAGCTCGTGCGAGCGGTAGCGGGGGATATACGCGGCGTTCACGATGTACTTGTGCACCAGCGAGGCGTAGAAGCCGAATTCCAGATCCTCCATGTTGACGCCCATATAGCACCAGTAGGCGGCGAGGATCTTCTGCGCCTTGAGCGGCATTTTCAGCTTGCGGAGCACGACCGCCGTGGGGTAGTTGGCGCACTTGAGAAAATCGGGATGCTCCTTCATCATGACCTTGGGATCCGCGTTCCCGCCCGCCGCTGCGACGGCGGCGTTGGCGGCCATGATGCAGTCGGCGAGATAAAAGAACTTCTCCATGGACTCGCGGCTGCCGGGAACGTACTCCTCCATCTTGTCGATGAAGGCCTCTTTCCCGAAGGGCATGACCGCGTCGATCTTATCCTCCCCTTCGCCGAAGATGATCAGGCGGTATGCCTCCGGCAGTCTCACCCAGTCCACCTCGGCGCCGTAGGAGTCGATCAGCGCGCCGACCTCCTCGCGGCTGTCCGGCTCGCCCACGTCGCACAGCTCATGGAGCGCCGGCTCGAACTCGAAGCGGCCGCGGCGGAAGCTGGTCGCGAAGCCGCCTGGCAGGTTGTGCTGCTCGATCAGCAGCGTCCTGAAGCCGCGCTTGCATGCGGACGCGGCTGCCGACAGGCCGCCGTTGCCCGCGCCGATGACGATGATGTCGTATTGTTTGTCCAAGTTTCATCCCTCCCGGATCGTTGTCTGCGGAGCGTCCCCGAAAAGCGCGCCCCGCGGGGTTTCTCACAGACCGCCGAGAAAGCGCAGGCTCAGGGCGATCAGCAGCTGACCGACGTAATACAGCGCGATGTTCGTGATCCGAAGGCTCCGCCTGCTCTCCGCGCCGAAGGTGTTGAGGATCAGCACGACGTCGCTCACCAGGAAGAGCAGCGCGCCGGCGGCGAACAGGGCGGTGAACGCGCCCGGGGCCGCGATCAGGTTCCCGACCGCGGCGCAGTTGAGCAGCACGACCGCGCCGATGTAGACCACGCCGAAGATCTTAAAGGCTTTTTTCGCCGTGATGCGGCGAAAGATCCACCACATCAGCAGCGCCGTCAGGACCGCGCCGGCCGCGCAGCAGAGCGCCTTGTTCGCGCCGAGCGGCAGGACAGCGGCGAGATACAGGATATGTCCGCTGAGGAACACCGCGATCCCGATGAGGAAGATCAGCTGTCCCTTCTCGCGGAAGACCCACCGGAGGTTCAGCATCACGTCCGCGGCGCAGCCGAGGACGAGACCTGCGACGATCAGCTTCGCCGTATGCGTGCCGCCGCCGCAGAGGACGCCGAGCAGCACGAAGCACAGCGAGGCCAGTCCTTTGAACACGACCGCGGAGACGTACTTCTCCTCGCCCTCCTGCCGGAGGAATACCGCGGCGAGCGCGAGACACAGCGGGACCAACAGGATCACGCGTCACACATCCTTTCTTTTCCGTGCTTTTTCATGCGCGGCCCTCCGGCACGACGATCTCCCGGACCGTAAAGTCCTTCCCGCTCAGGACGGTTTTGCGGAAGCTGCCGCAGGCGGGGCAGTAGCCCTTGTGCTCGATCACGTTGAAGATCTCGTCACACTCGTCGCACTCGGCGAGCCCGGGGACGATGTTGATCGTCAGCTTCGCGTCCTGCAGGATGCTGTTCTTCGCAGCCACCGGAAAGATCTCTGTGAGGTACTCCGGGATCGCGAGCGAGAGCTCGCCGCAGTCCACGACGACCTCCCGGATCTCGTCTACGCCGTTTTCCGCGGCGAAATCCGTGACCGTCCGGACCATCTGGCGGAGCAGCCCGATCTCATGCATTTCCTCCACCATACTTTCCGAGGTGCTTCTTTACCGTGTTGATGCCGATCTTCGGCACGTTCTTCACGACGCGGCCGAGCGTGTGGAAGTACTCCCGGTTGTCCGCGTCGTGGATCTTCTCCAGGCGGATCGCGTCGAACTTGCACTTGGTCGTGCACACGCCGCAGCCGACGCACATGTATTCGTCCACGACCGCCGTGCCGCATCCGAGACAGCGGGCGCATTCGGCCTTCATCTGTTCGGCGGTGAAGCCCGTGCGCAGGTCGTTGAAGCTGCTCCTGGCCTCCGCGCCGGACACGCGCGCGGGGCGCTGGCGCGGCGCGCTGTCGAAGCCGCCGGGCGTGATCTGCGCCGTCGCCCGGTCGAAGGGCCTGTAATCCCTGCGGTCGCGGCCGAGCGTCAGCGTCTGGCCCTCGTGCACGAAGCGGTGGATCGACACCGCGGCCTCCTTGCCGGCGGCGATGGCGTCGATGACGAACTGCGGCCCGGTGACGGCGTCGCCGCCCGCGAACACGTCCTTCACCGCGGTCTGGCAGGTCATGGGGTCGGCCTCGACGGTGCCCCTCGCGCCGAGGGGCAGCTCGATGCCGCCGAGATCGACCCGCTGGCCGGTCGCCGAGAGCACCGCCGTGACGGGCACGGTCTCGTATTCTCCGGTCCCCTTCACGCTGCGGCGGCCCTTTCCGTCGTCCTCGCCGAGCGCCATCTTTTCGATCTTCAGGGACGCGGCGCGTCCCTCGCCGCCGATCTCGACCGGCGCGCAGAGGAAGCGGAACTTCACGCCCTCCTCCTTCGCCTCCGCGATCTCGTCGGCGTCGGCGGGCATCTCCTCCTCGCCGCGGCGATAGTAGACGGTGACCTCCGCGCCGAGGCGCACGGCCGCGCGCGCCACGTCCATCGCGACGTTGCCGCCGCCGATGACCGCGACCCGGTCTCCGATCTCCGGGCGCTCGCCGCGGTTGATCTGCCGCAGGAACTCGACGCCCGTGTACACGCCGCCCAGTTCCTCGCCGGGGATGGAGAGCTTCGCGCCCTTCGAGGCGCCGACGGCGAGATAGAAGGCCTTGTAGCCTTCCCCGCGCAGGCTCTCGAGCGTCACGTCCTTTCCGACCTCCACGCCGGTCCGGAAGCTCACGCCCAGCTCGCGCAGCACCTCGATCTCGGCGTTGATGACGTTCTTCTCCAGACGGAACGAGGGGATGCCGAGCGTGAGCATGCCGCCCAAAAGCTCTTCTTTTTCAAAAACCGTGACGGGGTATCCCTTGAGCGCGAGATAATACGCGCAGCTCAGACCCGCGGGGCCGGCGCCGATGACGGCGATCTTCTCGGGATAGGGTCTGCCGGTCTGGTTGACCATCTTCGGCACGGGCCGCGTCTCCGCGGAGAGCTCTCTTTCCGCGATAAAGCGCTTGATCTCGTCGATGGCGACCGGGGCGTCCATCGCGGCGCGCGTGCAGGCCTCCTCGCACTTCTTGTTGCAGATCCTGCCGCAGACGGCCGGGAAGGGGATCTCCTTCCTGATCAGCTCCAGCGCCTCGTCGAAGCGGCCCTCGGAGGCCAGCTTGATATAGCCCTGGACCGGGACGTGCGCGGGGCAGGCCGCCTTGCAGGGCGCGGTGCCCTCGGGTGTCACGTTCGTGCGGTCGATCCGGAAGTCGGGATCGTAGTGCCTGCTCGTCCACAGCGAGTTGCGCGGCGTCTCGGCGGGGCGGTCCTCCGCGGTCGGTCGGCTGCAGAGCTTCATGCCGAGCTTGACGGCGTTGAGCTGGCAGTTCTCCACGCACTGGCCGCAGCCCACGCACTTGTCCTTGTCCACCTTTGCGATGTAGTTGGAGCGGATCGCGTCCGGCGCGCGGAAGTACGAGGCGATGCGCAGCGAGAAGCAGGAGCAGCTGCAGCAGTTGCAGATCGCCGTCGTATCCTCGAAGCCGGGCGTGACGTTCAGCTCGTGCACGAGGCCGTTCTCTTCGGCGCGCTTGAGGATCTCATAGGCCTCCTCCTTGGAGATGAGGCGGTGCGCGCCGGTCTCGGAATAATTGACGGCGTTGTCGTTGAGGTACATGCACATGTCCTCTTCGAGATGGCCGCAGCCCTCGCCCATGAGGCGGCGGGTCCGGCGGCAGGAGCAGGGACCGACCGAGACGGCCCAGGCGTCGTCGAGGAGCTTGGCGACCTCGTCGTAGCTCGCCTTGCGGCTGTCGTTTTCGATCGCGCTCTGCACGGGGACGACGCGCACGAGGTTCATGCCCGCGTCCAGGAAGGGCGCCAGCATGGACACGCGCGTGCGGGTGTACTCCTCGAAGCATTCTCCGAGCACGGGGTACTTTTCGCACTGCTCGCGGTTCGTGAGCACGCCCTCCATGATGCCGGGCACCCAGATCGGGTAGTACCAGCAGAGCTTGCCGTCCACCTTGCGGCTGCGGCAGACGCCGGCCACCTTCAGCTTGTTGAGCTGTTCGAGCGTGAAATCCACGTCCTTTTTGGCGCGGCGGGCGATCTCCTCCGCGGTGCGGTTGGCCTCCAGGCGCATATGCATCATGATCTGACACATATCGTCGTCGACGATGGGCTCCAGGATCTTGTACTCCGGGTCGTTGTAGGTGATGCCTGTGTAGGTCAGGCTCTCGAGACTGATTTTGGTCGCGAGCTTCAAGATATTCGGTCTGTGGGACACCGTCGCCTCTCCTTTCCGTTTGTTCCCTGCATCGGTTGACTTTCCCTCTGCCCCGATTGTAACACAAGCGTCCGCGGCGCTACAAATGCTTTTTACCGTGCAATACAACGAAAAAAAGGCGGCCGAGTTGTTCATGTTGTCGTTTTGTAAAAATCTTCCTTCTCCCTTCTGCCGCAAACGAAACGACGCAGGCCCTCCGCATTCGGCGAAAGGCCTGCGCCGTATGATGATCCGGGAGAAGCGCGCCGCTCCTCACAGCAGTTCGAATCCGCCCTCGGCCTGCGCGGCGTCCGCGATCGGGTCGACCTTCTTGCGGCGCATGTTCGCGATCAGGATCCAGGTGTAGTCGATCAGCATCAGCGCGGCGGCGAGGAGCATGATCTGCATGCCCGTATAGCGCTCGTCGGCCAGGCACATGATGGCGAGAAAGGCGCCCATCATGCACAGGAACAGGCTGCTCCAGCCGTCGGGCGAGGAAAAGGCGAAGCCCGCGACGCGGAAGAAGGCCAGCAGCATCACGCAGCAGCCCACGACCTCGACCCCGTAGGCCCAGACCACCCCGTTGATGGAATTGACCTTGTAGCAGGTGACGAGCCAGAAGGCAAAGAGCAGCATGGGCGCGGCGCTCGCCGCGCACACGAGCTTCATCCGCGGCTCGACCTCCTGGTTCGCCTCGCCGAGGATGATCGGGAAGGAGGCGCCGGAGAGCAGGCCCAGCAGGGCGAGCACCCGGTAAAAGCCCGCGTTCTTGTCGGTCTCGCACTTGACGAGCAGAAGGATCGCGCCGATGCACATCAGCGCGCCGAAGAACCAGCGGAGCGCGGAATAGACGAGCCCGTCGTTGCGCAGCGCCGAGGTGAAGGCCGAGGCGAAATAATAATGCTTCCTGCGGTAGACGCGCAGAAAACGGAAAAAGACGACCGCCGCGGCGATGCTGATGAGCGGCACCAGGAGGTTGAACACGCTCGCGTCCGGCAGCCCCTCGTCGTTGAAGGCGACCTGGAGCTGCAGCCAGCGCGTGAACACGCCGAAGGCGCCGCCGCCGGCGACGTAACAGGTTTTTTCAAGAGCTTCTTTTTGCATATTTCCCAACCTGCTTTAATAGAATGATAACAGAGGTATTTTACCCTCTTTTTCTTCCCCAGTCAAGGAGGGGCGCAAATTCGGCCCGGCGGCGCCGCCGGGTCTTCGCCCCGATCACGCAAAGCCCCGCCGCCCGGTCGCGGCAGGGGCGGAGAGGACGCCATGAAGCACACGATCCTGTACGCCTATTTCGCGCTGATGCTCGCCGTCGGTCTCCCCTTCCTCGCCAATCTCGGCGGGGACGGCGCGGCGGGCGGAGAGCGGGAGATCAATCCGACGCCTGCGGCCGCGGCGGACGAGGCTTCTCCCTCTCCCGCTCCGCGCGTCCCGGACGCCGCTGCGGCGTCTTTGCCCGCCGCGCCGGACGAGCTGCGCGTGCTGATGCCGGACGGCTCGGTCGCCGTGATGGACATGCAGGAATACCTGCGCGGGGTCGTCGCCGCCGAGATGCCGGCCGACTTCCACCCCGAGGCCCTCAAGGCCCAGGCCGTGGCGGCGCGGAGCTACGCGCTTTACTGCGCGTCCTTCTCCAAGCACGGCGAGGCGCAGGTCTGTACCGACTACGCCTGCTGTCAGGCCTGGCAGAGCGAGGAGCGGCGCAAGGAAAAATGGGGAGAGAGCTTTGATGCGAACGATGCGAAAATATCCGCTGCCGTCGGCAGCACGAACGGAGAGTATCTTGCCGCCGGAGGGCGGCCGGCCTTTGCCGCATTTCATTCGTCCTCCGCCGGGGCGACCGAGAACAGCGCCGACGTGTGGAGCGCGGTGCCGTATCTCGTGAGCGTCCCCAGCCCCGAGACGGAGGAGGACGTGCCGAACTATGTCAGCACCGTCCGCTGCAGTCCTATCGATTTCCGTGATACGGTCCTCTCCGCGCACCCGGAAGCGGATTTTTCCGGGCCGGAGGAAGCTTGGGTAGGCGAACTGCGGCGCGACGGGAGCGGACGCGTCGCTTCGGCGCTCCTCGGCGGGGCGGAAGTGGGCGGGAAGGAGCTCCGGCAGCTCTTTTCCCTTCGCTCCACGGCCTTTGCGCTGGACTATGCCTCCGGCAGCTTCGTCTTCACCGTGACCGGCTTCGGCCACGGCGTCGGGATGAGTCAGTACGGTGCGGATAAAATGGCGCGTCTGGGCGCGGATTACAGGGAGATCCTGGCACACTACTATCCCGGCACGCTGCTGGTCGGCGGCGCGGCATAAGGGCTTTTCACCGCCAGCGGGCTGCTGCACATCCTGTGCGGCAGCCTTTTTGCATATCCGCGGCCTCCCGGCGGGCAGCGCCGCGGCGCGCGGAGCGCGCCGCAAAACGCCGGGACGCCCCTTTCTCATGCGGATATCCTCCCGCCTGCGTTCCCCTTCCCGTTCCGGCGGCCGGACGCTGAAGCGGTCAAATAAAACAGATGCTTTTTTCTCCCGGCTGTGGTATGCTTGACAGAGAGCCGCGGATCGGTTCGTCAAAAGAAAAGGCGGCGAGCGCGGGCGCAGATCGTCCGCGAGGCGCCGACCGCGATCTGATCCGCGTCTGCCCGGGAGGTGACGTCCATGAGACTTCTGTATGCCGAAGACGAAAAATCCCTGGCCAGAGCCGTTTCGGCGATCCTGGTCAGGAACAACTATTCCGTCGACGTCGTCCATGACGGCCAGAGCGCGCTGGACTACCTCGAGACGGGCAACTACGACGGGGCGATCCTGGACGTGATGATGCCGAAGGCGGACGGCTTCGAGGTGCTGCGCCGGATGCGCGCGCGGGGCGACAGCACGCCCGTGCTGCTGCTCACCGCCAGGAGCGAGATCGACGACCGGGTAGCGGGTCTCGACAGCGGAGCCAACGACTACCTGACCAAGCCCTTCGACATGAAGGAGCTGCTGGCCCGCATCCGCGCCATGACGCGCGTGCTCTCCGTCCAGCCGGACAAGACCCTTTCCTTCGGCGCCGTCACGCTCGACTGTGCCAGCTACGATCTGCGCGGCCCGGGCGGCAGCACGAAGCTCGCGGGCAAAGAATTTCAGATGATGGAGATGCTGATGCGCGATCCCCGCAAGCTCGTCTCCACCGAGGCCTTCATGGACCGTATCTGGGGCTATGACAGCGAAGCGGAGCTGAACATCGTCTGGGTGTATATCTCCACGCTGCGCAAGAAGCTCAAGGGGATCGAGGCGGACATCGAGATCAAGGCCCAGCGCGGCGTCGGCTACTACCTGGAGGTCCTGTCATGATCAAAAAACTGCGGAAAAAATTTCTCCTGGCGGCGATCCTTTCGGTCTTCCTCGTGCTGGCCGTTCTGATCGGCGCGATCAACGCGCTCAACTACCGCAGCCTTGTTTCGGACGCCGACGACACGCTGCGGGTCCTTGCGGAGAACAAGGGCTCCTTCCCCCGGCAGATGTTCCGGGAACAGGATCGCTCCGCGGAAATGCAGCCCCCGCCGGGGGCGGGCGGAAACGGCCCCTTCGGCGCGAGACGCGGCGGCAGCGGGGAGCTGGCCTACCAGACCCGGTATTTCACGGCGTGCTTTTCGGACGACGGCAGTCTCACCCGGATCAATCTGGACAACCTCGCGTCCTTGACGGAGGAGGCCGCCGCGTCTGTCGCGGAAACCGTCTATGCCGCGGGAAGCGCGAAGGGCTTTGCCGGCGAATACCGCTTCTGCCGCACGAGCTGCGACGGGGAGACCATGCTGCTCTTCCTCAATTGCGAGCGCGAGTTCGCGACCTTCCGGAGCTTCCTGTACGCCAGCGTCGGGATCTCCCTTGCCGGGACGCTCGCGGTCTTCCTTCTGCTGCTGCTGCTCTCCGGCCGTATCGTACGCCCGATCGCGGAGAGCTATGAAAAGCAGAAGCGCTTTATCACGGACGCCGGGCACGAGCTGAAAACGCCGATCACGATCATCCGGGCCGACGCGGACGTGCTGCGCGCGGACCTGGACGAGGAAAACGAGTGGATCTCGGATATCCGCAGGCAGACGAACCGGCTCGCGGAGCTCACCGAAGAGCTGATCTATCTGTCCAGGATGGAGGAGGAGAACGCCGCGCTGCAGATGCAGGAGCTCTCCCTCTCCGAGCTCGTCGACGAGACCGCGCGCTCCTTCCAGGCGCTCGCGCGCTCGAAGGGCAAGACCTTTTCCTCTTCCGTCGCGCCCGATCTGCACGTCAGCGGCGATGAAAAGGCGCTGGCGAAGCTGGTCTCCGTCCTGCTGGACAACGCCATGAAGTATTCCACAGAAGGCGGTACGGTGGAGCTCGGGCTCCGTGAGGTCGGCAGGAACGCCCGGCTCACCGTGAAGAACAGCACGCCGCCCATGGAAAAGGGGAACGCGGAGCGCCTCTTCGAGCGTTTCACCAGAGAGGACCGTTCCCGCAGCTCGGAGTCCGGCGGCTTCGGTCTCGGCCTTGCGATCGCAAAGGCCGTGACGGAGGCGCACAGGGGCCGGATCCGTGCGGAGTCCGAGGACGGCGCGTCGCTGACCGTCACGGCGGAGCTGCCGCTCTGCTGAAAACAGGTATCCGGCGGAACGCCCCCGCGGGCTTTCGCCGCCGGGCGCTTAAGATAACGATCCCCGAAGACAGAACAGGGACCCGGAGCCGATCCGGGTCCCTGTTCGTTTTATGCCGTTGTCGTCAGAGGTCGTCCGCCGGAGCCGTCGGGGGTTCCGGAGCTCCCGCCGGGGGCTCCGCGCCGCCGAAGGGCCAGGCGATACTCTCTTGCCCGTCAGAGCCGCCCCGGCCGTCGGGCGTAGCTCCCGCCACGGCGTCGGGGAGGGTTGCGCCGTCCTGATC
>JAEEGI010013895.1_pt1 | contig 17013 bp, 11 predicted proteins | sample 8958751 | NCBI WGS metagenome assembly JAEEGI01 (sample SAMN16246545, study PRJNA631951) | gut metagenome | biome: gut microbiome; feature: rumen; material: KS-attached | host: Bos | place: Iran: Karaj | collected 2018-10
AATATAAAAAAGATTAAATGTAAATGATTTGAATATTAATTTAATTAAACAAAAAAATAATTTGTATAAAATCTTTTATTTGAATAATTGTTTAAAATTTAATAATACTACTTATTTTTTATTTATATAAAATTATTTTCTTTTTATTCTCTATTATTATAAAGAAATTAGATATTCCTTGTTTTAAAGAAGGAAATTGTTGATGTTCTTCTTCTGAAAATCCTGAAGAAAAAATAAAGAAAACTGAAGAATATGTTTTAAAAGGTATTAATAAAATTAATGATATAATATAAATGAAAGAAAATGCTGATTATAATATATTATATTTTTGTATTCTTATGATTTTACTTGGAGAAACTTTTTCAACTTTAACTGTAATTGTTTTATGTGTTGATATTTTTGTTATTTTACACCAAATCATAAAAATCAAAATAAATATGTGGAATAAAAAATATTTTAATAAAAAATATATACTAATAACTAAGATTTTAATATATATTTTGATTAATTTATCAATTATTCTTATTACTAATATTTTATAATAATTAAATAAATTTATAAATAAATGTTTTCTCATTGTTATCAAAGTGGAAGTAGTATAGAGCTTTTTAATAGTTCTGATAAAAATTTATTATCAAAATGGCATTTCATAGGAAAACATAATAAAATATTTGATCCTCAAATAAAATGTTATGAACATATTCTAGCAACAGGAGCATTATCAAAAATGGAAATTCCAGGAAATCGATCTTATTCATATAAATTTAATCCAAATAAATCTCTTGCATTATTTCAATCATATATAGTATTCCAAATATATTTATTTAGTAACAAGCAATTTTCAATAGAAATTTCAATAAGTGATACAACAAAAGTAAAAAGACGTTTAATATTTTCTTCTAATAATTCTGATGTAATAATCAATCAGTTACATTGTAGAATTCCTATCATAAATTTCCCAATCGGAAAATGGATTAATTTTTCAATTGATATTTTATCTTTTGTTTCAGAATGTTTTAAAGATTTAACTTTTAGAAGTGTTGATTATATTTCTTTATCAATGAGTGGAAAAGTCAGATATATTTTTACAATGAGAACTCCTTTAATTGAAAATCATTCTGAAAATGAAGAAAATGATGATAATATTTTAGGAGAAATTGATAATGAAGATAATAAAAATGAATTAGATGGTATTAGACAATATGAAAATATAAGTAATGTTATGAGTAATAGTAGTGATTTATATGGGGCTAGTGATATTCCTGATAAATTTAAATTTCCTCCTTTAGAATTTTCTTATAATATTAATATGAATTGTAATAGAGTTATGACTCAAATTTTTATTGAAAATGAAATTAATCAAATTAGAAGTATGAAAGAAAATCAAATAAGTGAAATGTATGATAATTATAATAATAATTATAATAGGAATAATTATAAAAGTAAAAAAAATATTAATGTTAATAATACCAAAAGTAAAAGTAATATTAATAATAATAATAATGTAAATTCAAGATATTTGAATTCCAATAATAAAGGTTATAATGAATTTAATTCAAATATAAATAATTATAATAATAATAATATTGATTATTCAAACCCAATTCATTATACTTTTGGAAAAGGGAAAAATTCTTTATTAAAATCAGGAAGTAGTGAAAATAATAGAACAGGAAGATTTAATAATATAGGAAGTATGATTATAAGTGGAGAATCAAAAGGAGGAAATCAAGAATTACATAATGAAAGAGAATTTGTAGATGTTTTTTATCCTCAAAAAAATGATCCTTTAAAAAAAATAAAATTTAATAAAGAAGAATATAATAAATTATCTTTAGATGGTAAATCAGTAGCAAATACAATTAAACAAAGTTTAAATATGATTAATAATCAAATTTCAAATAACACTTCATCAAATAATCAATCTAATGCTTCTAAAGGAAATTTAAATTCAAATAGTTTAAATACAGGAAATAATAATTTACAAGGTAATATAAATTTAAGTAATTTTTATATTCATAATGAAGAAGGTAATCAACATTATCAATTAAGTACTATTAAAAATGATAATGCAAACAACAGTGAAGATTTAAATGATATAAATGAAGATAAAAAAATTTTAATTGGAACAATTTTAGAAGATTCTATGAATGCTTTAAATAATAATTTAAATACTGAAGATTTAGGGAAAGATTTTTATAAAGAAGATGATGAAAGACCTTTTAGTCCTCCTTTAACAAAAATTGAAGAAATTAAAAATTAAAATAATTATTATATTTTTTGATTCAAAAAATATGATATATAAATTTTTACTCTATTAATCTCATTCAAATAAGAAAAAAACTTTATAATATTATTTTAACTCTAATTATTTATTTACTTTATTTCCAATTCCATCTAATATTTTATTATATTTTGTTAATAATTTAAAACATCTTTCTTTTAAAGTATCTAAATTTTTATTTATTTTAATAGTACTTAAATTTTTAGAATAACTATAATTTTCAGTTAAATTTACAGTTGAATCTGTTGTAATATTTGTACTAATTTTATCCTTTAATATACTATAATTATTTAAAATTTGATATGATTTATGAATTTTAGAATTTCCATTTGATATATTTAAATTTTTTTGTGATTCATCATATTTTATTCCTTTTGAAAATACAGTATTTATAGTTTTAAAATAATTATTTTTACGTTGATTTGTAAAATCTTTTTTATTAATATTAAAATGCTTTGTAGAATAATTTGCAATAGGACAATTTAATGTTAAATTATTTTCTTTTTTATAATTTGAAATTCTTCTAGTTGAAAAAAGTGTCTTTTCTTTCTTATTTTTTATATTTGATTGAATTTTAAATAACCTTCTAAATTCGGTAAAACTTTCCATTTATATTTTACCAGTAATTATTTTAATTTACAAAAATAAGAAATTTTTTAATAAATATAAATCCTATAATCCACTTTCAAATATTTTCCTTTTCATTATAATATAAATCATTAACTTATAAAAAATTAAAATAAAGAAAAAAAAATTGAATTTCTTAAATTAAAAAAAGCAAATTAACAAAAAAAAGACAATCTCTAAAAAAAATAAATTCCTTGGAAAAAAAATTCTTTTAGATAATATATTCTTATTTATAATGAAATAAAAGATTAATTGAAATTTCTTCAATTCCAAATTAAATAATCTCAAAAATTTGAGCAATTTTATAATTTATAACATCATGAATATTACCTTTATTAAATTTATTTTATATAAAAGTATTTAATCATAAATTAAAAAATTCTTTTTCAACTTTTCTTCACTTTTAATTAGATTTTTTTCTGTTAAAAATAAAAATATCTATTTTTTTAAAATTTAATTTGTTTTCTTTTAATATTATCGTTGTTTTTTTATTTTATAATGATTCTTTTTAAACTTCTTTTCTCTATATATTATTAATATATTAATTTTGTTTTAAAAATAATATTAATTATATAAATGAATTTATTTAATTATTGTTTTTTTCTAATTTTTTATTATTATTATTTCCCTTCATTAACATAATTTGCAAAATAATCCCATCCATTTAAACTATCTTCATCGCTATTATAATTTTCATCATATTTTTGAAGAGCTATCATTGCATTCATATCACTTATATTTTTAATTTCATTTTCTTCATATTTTTCAATTTCTTCATTATTAACTAATTTATCAGGTAATTTTATAATTGAAAGATTCATATCATCACTTCCTATTAATACAATATTACTTTCAAGTTCTTCATTATAAAAATTAATTAATTTAATAATTTCACAATTTTTATAATTAAATAAAAATAAAGGTTTTCCTTTTTTTAAAGACCAAAAAATTAATCTTCCTTTATTATCACTTGTAATTATTTGTCCCATAGATTTAATATAAATTAAGGAAGTTAAATTTATTTTAGCATCAAAGTAATTAAAATGAGAAATTTCTTTTCCTAATTTTTCTTTGCCAGGAGAAGCTAAATCAATAACACAAATATTACCATTTGAACAACAAGCAAATAAATAATATTTAACATAATCAATGGTAAAATCATTTATTATATAACCTTCAGAAGAAGTTTTAATATCATTAACAAACATAGGTGGAAAAGTGTCAGTTAAGTAAACTTCAATATGTCCATTATTATTACTTACAAAAAATCTTTCATATTTTTTTTCAAAAATCATTTTACAATAACTATAATTTGATTCATTTACTAATTTCGGATTATTATTTTTATTGTAAATTTTACTTATTTCTGAAGCAAATATATTTTTATCTTCTGAACAAGTATAAATATTTCCACTTAAAGAATCAAAAATTATTCCTGTAACAGAAGCATTATGATAATTTAATTCTGTCATAAAATCAAATTGTTTAAATTCACTTTCTTCATTTTTTCTAAATAAATTTATTTTACCTGAAATTAAACCTATTGATAAAGTTTGAGAATTTTCATCATAATATATTGAACTTATTATTTCATTAAAATTCTTTTCAAATAATTTTTCAAATTTTATTTTTTTTTTATTTGTTTTTATTTGAAGATAATTAATTAATTTAAAAGTAAAAAAAGCACTCACTCTTCCTTTTTTATCGAGTTCTTTTTCTTTTTCTTTTCCTTTTGATTCTTTTTTCCAAGGTAAATTATCAGCAGCATTTGATAAATAAGCATCCATTCTACTTGTAAAATTTAGATCATTACAAGCAAATAATATTATTGATTCTTTTTCTAAATAAATAATATGTTCGCAACTTATATTTTGAAATTCAATATCATTTATAAATTCTGGTTTATTTCTTATTAAATCTGGAAATTGAGTATTTATTTCTAAAAATTCCATAAATATTTCATTTGATATAATATCTTTTCTAGAAAGACATTCTGATAAAAATTCTTGTAATTCATATTGTCTTTGTTTTAATGTGTCATATGAATTTGATGATTTAAATAAATTAAATCCTTTTGAAATTTCTGGAACTTTTGGTATTGTTTCAGATAATTCTGATCTTAAATCTATAAATTCTTGATATCTTTTTTCTAAATCCCATGTTTTTTTAGTATATAAATTTAATATATGAATTGAATAAAAGGTTTCATTTTTATTATTAAAATATTTATCTTGAAATAAAGGTATTGATACTTGTAAAATTGAATGAGTTAGATTTGCATCTGATATTAATAATGACATATTAAAAAAAAATAAATTTTTTTTTTAATATTTTAATAATTTTATTTTTTTTTTAATCTATTATTAATAAAGAATTCTATATTAAAAATTATTATAATTCCAAAAAAAATAAAAAATTAAAAAAAAAAAATAAAATTAAATAAGAAAAAATGGGAAAGTCAACAAGTTTAAGTAAAAGAATATAAGTGATAATTCTAGGTTTAGATCAAACAGGAAAATCAACATTATTAAAAAGAATGGTTGATTCAGTTCGTTCAATAAGAGAAGATTTTCAAATGGAATCAACAAATGGATTTAATTACATAAATTTAACAATAACTAGAAATGCATATAGTATATGGGATTTAGGAGGAGATAAAGTAAATAAAGATTTTTGGAATATATTTTATAGAACATTAAATATTAAATTAGTTATTTATGTTATTGAATTAACTGAAGAAAATATATTACCTAATTTACAAGAATTAATAATATTAATGAATGAAGAATCTTTAAAAGAATCTAGATTTTATGTTATTTTTAATTGTTTTATGAAACCTGGACAAACATTTGTTAAAGATGATTATACTCAAAAAGCTAAATTAATTGTTTCTAGAATTAAAGAATATCCAATTTATAGAATTAATGAAAGATTTCAATATGATATTATTGACCTTCATAAATCAACTTTTACAGAATCAGATGTTGATTCAATTTTAAGTTATTCTTTTAAAGATATTGATTAAATTATATTTTTTCCATATACAATATTTAAACATCATATTAATTAAATAAAATAAAAAAAAAATTAAAAATAAATTTTATTAAAAAGTCATTTCTGGTGATTGTTTCAATTTTCTGAAATATTTAATTAGTTTTTTATAAATATTTTTATTAATTATTCTTGATTTTTTTCATAAATAATTCTATTTTATTTTTTCATTAAACATAATTATTTAATAAATTTATTATAATTTATTTCTAAAAAAATCATTATTAATAAAAATTAGAATTAATTTATTTATTTATTAAACATCATAAAATTGAATAGAAATTAGAATAAAAAATTAAAATATAAAAAAATTTTGATTAAAATAAAGAAAAAATATAAACAAAAAAAAAATCTTTATTTATATAAAATAACTTAATAAAATCTTAACTAATAAAAATCAATAAAAACTCCAAAAAAAAAATTCAAAAGAAGAAAAAAAAAAAAAACCAAAAGCAATAAAAAACCCAAAATAATATAATAATGAAAAGATATTTAATTAATAGTAAAAGAACTTTCGACTAAAATTTCATTATGCTTCAATCCCATAACATAACTAATTAACAACTTAGTATTTTGTTGTAAAAATTTTTGATATTTCAAATATTCAGGTTTTAAATATTCTTTAATTTCCCAAGGTCCATTTAAATTATTATTTTTTCTTCCATCTTTATACAAACCAACTTTTTCGATTCCATCGATAATTTTAATACCAACACCATGTTGTTTTCCATTTTCCCAAAATCCAATATAACAAGAAATTTTATCAAAATTCCAAACATAAATTCCAAAACCTTCTTTAAAGCCATTAATATAATTACCACAATAATATTCAGCATCACCCCATAAAAATTCACCTAAACCATGCATTAAATTATTTTTAAATTCACCAACATAAATTGAATCATTTGAATATTTCATTAAACCATAACCATTTAATTTATTATTTTTCCATTCTCCAAAACATAATGTACCATCTGGCCATCGATAAAGTCCAATTCCATTTTTTTCACTTTTATTAAATTCTCCTTGATAAAAATTATCATCATCCCATATTTCCATTCCTATTCCATTTAAATTATTTTTTTCCCAATTATCTCCTTCTAATTTCAAATTTCCTTTTATATAATATCCATATCCTAATGGAATATTATCCTTATAATTACCATAAAATTCACAATTTTCATTTCTTTTATCTTCAAATATTCCATATCCATTTATTTTAGAATTTTTAAATATTGATTTTATTTGACTTCCATCATTCCATATTATTATTCCAAAACCAGTTTTTTTTCCTTCTGAATCTCTTTTTCCTTTATATGTATATTTCTTTTTCTTATTTAAAAAAAATCCTTTTGGCTCATTTGATATATCTAATGAATCTATTTTTGAATAAAACGATGATATTGATTCTAAATATTCACTATTCATTGATATATTGTTTCTTGAATTTCTATATGTTGAATATATTATATTTGGTTCATCACATATTTTCATATCATTTTCTATTGATTTTATTATTTCATTTTTATATTTTATAGTATTGGATCTTGATATTTTCTTTTTCCTATCAAATACTTCTTCCTTTTCTGTTATTTTCTGGTTTTTTTTTTTTAAATTATTATGAAATATTCTTTGGATTTTACATATATTTTCATCAATAGCTTCTTTTGTAATAACTAATTCTTTATCAAAATAAGTATGAGGATTTTTTGTTAAATTTGGTTGTTTTAAATTTTTAAATGAAACTGTTTTACTCATTAATGCAGTTGAATATGCAGTAATTTTTTCTTCTTTTGTAGATTTTTTTTTTATACTATTTTCTTTTAAATTAGTATTAATATTATAATTCAGTGTTATAACCTTTGTATCTAATTGTGGATTATTATTTATAACATTTATTCCACTTTGAGGGTCTAAATTTTGTTTTGAAACATTTTTATAACAACATAATTCATTTCCCATTTTATTTTATATTACGTAAATAAAAATAATGTAAAGAGTTTTTTAAATTATTTTTATAAAATAATTTATTTCTTTTATTGATTGTTATTTATTTAAATGGGAGTATTTATCTAATTTATCTCTTAAAATAATTACTTCTTCTGCTAATTGAGAACATATGTGTAAATAATGATTTGCTTTTTTTTTTGTTTCATTTCTTATTTTTTCTAAACTTTGCATTTTTTCATCTTTTTTTATATTTTTTATATTTTTCCTTAATAAAGATATTTCTTCTTCTAATATACATTTATTTTTTTCTAAAGATTCAATTTCTTCTTTTAAACTTTTTATTAATGTTATATTATTTGAATTTGTATATTGATTATAATCATTCTTATTTAATTTATTCTGTTTAAATTGTTTATAATATTCTTTTAATGTTTCATTTCCTTTCATTTTAAAAATTAAATTTAATTTTTTTCTAAAAATGAGTTCATTTTCTATGAAAAATAGAATTGATTCAAATATTAATATGACTTTTTCAATTATTAATATATTATTAGAAAAATTAAATGTGTTTTCTATATATGATATTTCTGACTTATATAATATTAATAATATTATACAAATTTGTATAAAAATTAATAGTAATTTTTTTAAAGAATATAAAAAGGAAAATGAAAATGAAATAATTAATTTAATAAATCAAATATATAATAATTTACAAAATGAAGGATTGATAATAACAAAACAAATTGAAAAATATAATCATGAAAAAGAAAATTCAAATTATTTATATTCTATTTTATTTGACTTTTTATTATTATATATAATATATATAGAACATTCAATAACAAATATAGAAAAAATATTACTTTTAGAAATTAAACATCAATATATATTATGTCAAAAAATTTCAGAATATATTAATTTAGATAATTCCCCAATTAAAAAATTATTAGGTTTACATACCAAAATAAATATATTAGAAAATAAATTAAAAAATTATATTAATAAAGAAAAAACTTTAAATGACCAAATAAATAAATTAGAAATAGAATTAAAAAATAAAGAATTAAATTTACAAGAAGTTCAAATTCAACCTTTATATAATGAAAATTCATCAATAAACATAAGTGAAAATATTCCACAATATAAAAAATTTTCAATCAATTCAGAAATAAAAAATTCAGAAGAAATTTTAAAAGATTTCAAAGATTTATCAATAATAAAAAATGGAAATATAAAACTAGATGATCAAGAATATTGTCAAATAATACTTAAAAAAGATTATATGATTTCTCAATTACAATCTCAATTAGAAAATTTTGAAGAAATTAAACAAAACGAAGAAAACGAAAATGAGGAAAATGAAAATGAACAAATTTTAGCTGAATTAGAAGAAGAACTTGAATATTATAAAAAAGAAAATGATGATTATAAAAAAAAATATGAATTTGAATTTGAATTAGTTGCTAGTGCTTTATATAATACTGGAGTTCAATTTTTAAAATTTAAAGAAGAAATTTATAGTATAGGAGAAGAAAATTTTATAAGAAGAAAAAAACATTCTTTAATTTAATGTTATATTTATGTTAATTTTTTAAATTGAATTTATTATTATATTGCTTTAATAATAATTTATTAAAAAATAAATAATATTATTAATAACTTAAAAAAATAGTATTTAAAAAATATGACAATTTCTCTCATTTTTTGTGATAATTTGATTTTCATTACGTTTAAGTAAAATTCTATAAGCTCTAACACAATCAGAATTAGGATCAACAACAAAATTATCTTTTTGACAATCAGGAATTCTAACTTTATTTGGATTAACTCTACACATAAAAGCAATATTATAAATAATACCTTGTTCATCTTTAACTTCTCCTGAATAGATTAAGGCAATATCAATTTTATCAGTTAAATATAATCCTTTTCCAACATTAATATACTCTCTTTTACTTTCTTCATTACTATTTTTTACATCATAATAAAATTGATTTTGTCCTGCTATAAAATCATCAACAGTAATATCATGAATAATTCTCTTAGTTTCTTCATCACTTTCTGATGATCTTCCAGCTCCATGATAAGCAACCCACCATTCACCATATGAATTATTCATGCTTAACCATATATCACTTTCATATTTATTAGAAACATTTAAAGCATATCCAAACCATTCTTCTGTTGGAGAATCATATTCTCTATTTCCTCTTTTTTCTCCTTTTGGTGCCCATCCTATTCCTAAATTGTTCCATTCTGGATCAAATAAATCTAAAGGAATTAAACATCCTTTTATTAATATTTCAAAAGTTATATCTTTTAATTCTGGATATGATTCTTTTATTTCTGATATTGTTGATTTAGTTAAAGTATATTCTGTTGAAAATGATAAAAATACACTTCCTTTAATTAAGGAATGAAAATATATTTTATATAATGGAATTCCTAAATTTCTATATAATATATTACGCCATTTTTCAATAAATGCTTTTCTTTGTGATGGTGATTCAATTAAAGTTTGAGAATAATTTTCTTCATAATTAAATGATAAAGTTATTTTTGTATGTGATATGAATCCTGTTGAAATCCAATCTAATAATTTAAGATTATAATTTGGAAATGGTGATTCAGATATAATTTGAACATTCATTCCTTTATTTTTCAAATATTTTGCAAACACACCCGCAATAAATGTCTTTGATTCATTATTAGATAAAAGAGCTTCTTTTATTGATATGAAATTTTTCTTGTCTTCTTTATTTATATATTCATTAAATAAATTTCCTAATTCTGAAGTATAATATAATATATTATTATAATTATAATCTTCATCCATTATTTTTAAATCTGGATTTGTAAAATTTAATAAATTTATTATCATATTTTGTAAATCTGAAACTTTAAGTTTTGAATAATCATTATTTATTTTTTTTAAAATTAAACCTAAATTTGATTTATGGAAATAATTATAATTTCCATTTGCAATAATCATATTTTCATTTAAATATTCTTTCATTAATTTTCCATTTTTAAAAATTAATTGATATACTTTTATTAATTCTTCATTTTCTTCTAAATTAAGTGCTAAAATTCCTTTTTTACAAAGAGGACAATTAAGTTGAGAAATATTGTATTTATTAATTTCCATATAATTCATTATACATTTTTGACAAAATATATTTTTACATAATTTACAATTTTTAATGTCTAAAACAATTTTATTACATAATTTACAAGAAAACAATTCTTGAATATAGTCTAAAGTGATATTATCAAGATGATAGTGAATATTTTCATTATCATCAAAAATATTAATTACAACTGAATCTATTTCATCTTTTTTTGAAGGATTGTTTGTATAAATTCTACTTTTAAAATGACTTTGAAATATTTCTGATTCTTTTTTAATTAATGTTTTTTGAAGACTTTGCTTTAAAGATGGTGCAGCATCATTCAATAAATATCTTTTATTGTTATTTAAATTAGAATCTGTTAATAAAATAAATTCGTTTTTATTAAATAAACTATGATATATTAAGTTTTTACTTTTTATATTTTCATCAAATTCAATAGATTCATCAAATGATTCAATTTCTTTATTTTTTTCATTCACATTTTTATTTTCTACAATTGGAGTTTGATTTCTTTTTCCTAAAATTTCTTTGTTTTGGTTAACCGTTATTATTTTTGAAACATAATTTTCTTCCTCATATTTTGGATTAATTGTTTCTATTTTCTTTTTTGACTGTGTTTTTATATCAAGCTTAGAAATAGAATTGGAATTTGATGGAAGATTTTTTAATGATATGATATTTGATTTTTCATTTCCAAAATTTTTATCATTGAATAGCTCCTTTGAATCTAAATTGTCGTTGTTGATTACACTTTTTATTTTAGATTTATGTGTTATATAGCTATTATTTTCAAAATTAATTGACATTTTTTTTATTAATTTAAATCACTATTTATTAAAAAAAGGACTTAAAAGACTATTTTACTTTTTAATGATATTAATAAATAAATTTAATAATTGAATAAAAAAATAGATAAAAATAATAAATGTATATTTATATTATTATTATTAAATATATATGTTTATTTTTTGCTTTTTTTATTTATTTGATATTTTTGATTAGATAAAGAAATAATGATATTCTTAAAGTTCCTTTTTAACATTAATATTTATAATTATATGAATTAGACATTTTTATTATATTTAATAATTATATTTATTAAGTTTCTTTTTTCTAAAATTATTTTATCTACATAATATAGTATATTTAATTATAAATTTTTTTTTTTATTAGAATAAAATATTATTGAACTTATTTTATTATTTTCCATCACTTCAAAAATTATACTTTCAAATAAATAATATTTATATATTCGATTTATTTTAGTATCAGTATGTTGATAAACAGAATAACATGTGCTTGGAATTTTTTCTAATACATCATATGAAAAATTAGTTAAAGGATGAATATAAATATTTTGAAATATACCATTAAATTCTTTTATTTGTTGATTTTCAAAATAATTCTTTATTTTATTTGACTCTAAAATATCTAAAGTATTTTTTTCTTCTTTTTCATTCAATTCTTTTTTCTCTTCTAAATTATTATTATCATATTTTTCATTATTATGAATAGTTATATTATAATTATTTGAAATTTCTAATATAGGAGAATACTTTTTTTCTTTAATTTTACTTAATTTAATCATATTTAATTGAGGAATATTTTGATTAAAATTAATATTTTTTTGAAAATAAGAAGATTTCATTTCAATTTGAAAATTACATTTTTCATAAATACCAAATTTAGTATCTAAAGGGTTATTACTATGTAAAATAATTTTTTTAATTTTATCATTATTATTAGCATCAACAAGAAGATCAATTCCATAATCAAAATAATTAACGTAATAACAATTAATATCATCTAATTCATTTGTATTATTTTCATTAATTTTTTTTGGATAAATATAATTTGGATTATTCATTTTTTCAAGTATATCAACTAAACTTTCATTTAATTCAATAGTTATATTTGAATTATCATTTTTTTTTATAAAATGAATTTGAATTTTATTTTCCTTTTCAGTTGAATATTTAATTAATGGTGAAGGATTATTTAATTTTGAATTTTCTTTATTTAAAGAATTAATTAAATTATTTTCAGAATAAATTAACATTTTTTCTAATGGACAATTTTGTTCAATTTTTTCTGACTCTAATTCTTTTGAAATATTTTTAAATATAAAACTTATTCCATCATAAGGTAATAATATATTTTGTCCATCATTAATTATTTTTGGAATTTTACTTAAACCAAAAATAGAATTTATATAATTAAAATCTGGAGATGAATAATAAATATGTTCTTTATTTTTTTGAGAAAAAACTAATGAATTATTATAATAATATTCAATTTCATTTCCTATTAATTCAAAATTTTTTTCTATTAATTCTAATCTTTGTGTTTTTGAATTAAAACGAAGTTTTATTCCTTCTTTTATTAAATTTAAATATATTGGTTCATTAATGTTATTTCCAAAAACAATATCACAATTTCTAAATAAATCTCCTTTTTGTTTTATAATAGTTAATATTTTATTTATTGATTCTTCTAAATAAAAATCACCTAAATTTTTCAAAGGAACAATTTCTTCCATTTTTATTTAAAAAAAAATAAAAAACATTAAAAAGGAAAAAAATTTAAAAAAAAAAAAATAAAATGAAACAAAAAGATATTTTTATATACAATTTCAATTTCAATATTAAATGAAGAAAAAAAGTAGATTAGAATATGAATTAAAAGAAAAAAAGATAAAACAAATCTCTATTATATAATTTCTTTTTTAATAAATATTTAATTAATTTAAGATATTATTTAATTTTTAAATAATTTTATTTTCTTAAAATGATGTAATAGATATTATTATATATATTTTTATTTCATTTAAAAAACAATTTCAAAGATTTTAAATTCTAATTCTGATAACTTATAATGAACAAATTGATCAACTGAACTGTAAGAATTTGAAGCTATTAATTCAATACAATTAAATCCATTTATTTCACACTCTAATATTTTTATATCTTTCCTTTTCAAATGTATTGTTAAAACATTACTAAAATTTTCATGTTTTAAATTACCTTCAAAAAATGTATCATATTCATTGAAAAATTGAACTAAAATCCTTTTTTTACTAATATAAAAAATATTCATTTTAATTTTATCTGTATAAATGAATATTTGATTTAAAATAGAATATTTTTCATAATCTTTTTCAAAGTAATTATTTAATAATGTATAATTATCAGAATAATAAATTAAAACATTATTAGTGAAATAATTATTAGCCAAATAATTAACTAGAATTTCATCAAATCCATTTGAAAAATAAATGATTTGTTTAGATTCAAAATAAACAGAAGTAGATTCTTTTTCATATAAAGATTCATCACATCCTTTATTATCATCAGTTGAAGTAAATCTATTTAAAATTACTATTAAATTTCCATCTTTTAAAGAAGTCCCTCCTTCTGGTCTATCATTATATAATATTATTTTTTTATCTTCATCTTTGATACTAATAGCTCTTCCAATTGGAAATAAATTATCCTGAATATTTTTACTTTTGCTATTATTTCTTTCTTGCATTTTTATTCCATTTGAATCTGTGTAAAAAATGCCTTTTGAGTTTAAATTACTATTTATATTTAAAAATATATCTGTTGAACCACTTACTTTTTCTCTTGGTCTTGGATCTAATATTGATATTATTTGAATAAATACTGGATCTCCATATATTAATATTAATAATGAAGATTTTTCTGTTTTTAACAAAATATTTGTACTAATTGAATTTTCTACATAAAATGATTTAGAATTATCTATTTTATATTGATTAGGTGATGCATAATTTAAAGATGAAACATATGCTCCTCCTGTTGAAGAAGAAAAATAATTATGAGATATTGAAAAAGAATAATTTTTATTTTTTTCATTATAAAATTCCAAATTAAATGTATTTTCTTTTGAATTATACTCAAAATTTTTCACTAAAAAATGATCATGTTTAATTTTAATTACATTATCTGATAATTGTTTTTTTTCAATAATTCTTTTATCAATTTCAATATTATTAATAGTAAAATGATAGAAAGCAAATGCTCTATCAAAATCAAATAAAAAATTTAAATAACATTTATATTCAGGAATACAGATAAAATTATAATCAACTTCTTTCTTACGATAATCCAATAAATTAAAATTAACATTTTCATTAGAAATATCAAATTCAATTGTGAATAAAATTTTCCCATTAAACCCAGGATTATAAACCCCAAAATAAAATAATTTATTTTTAATATCAAAGTTTAAAAAATCATATTTACAACTAAGATTAACTTTCCCATTAGATAAACAAATTTTGATATTTTTTTGTTTAATAATATCTTCTAAAATTTCTTGAGATTTATTTAAAATAAATGAATCACCCTTAATTAAGGAATCAATATAATCTTCATGAACAAAAGATTTTCCAGTTCCAGGCATAGCATCATGATGTTGAGAAATAGCAATAGCTTTTTGAGCATATTCTTGAAAAGAAAAGAAATCATTGTTTTTATGATATTGTAATAAATATTCTGTATTTAATATAGATAGTATATCATATAATATACTACTTTCTCTTGCTTTTCCTTTCATATATGGTCTACTTGTAAAATAACCTGTCCATGTTAAAATATATTGATCTATATATGGGAAAAAATCTTCATTGTATTCTTTTAAATTTTTATATTCATCTTTTTCTTTTAATTCTTTTTCAAATTCATCAAAAAATTCATTTACTGTAGAATATTTTAATTCTAATACATTTTGAAAATCAGGTGAATTATTTATATAATTCATAAATTTTTCTATATTAATGAAATTTACTTCTGTTTCAGTAAATGTAAAATCACATCCAAAATATAAAGCATAATGATGATGTTTATAGCCTTTCATTTCTCTTTTAATATCTTTTGTAAAATTGGAAGCAAAAGATTTTAATGATTGTAAATTATCTAAACTAGAAATTAAATAATCATCACAAAAAGGTCTTATAGAACTAGGAGGGCAATAATAATCAAAAATAATATGAGTTAAAATTTTAGTTTTATTCATATTAAATAAATTCCAAATAAAATCTAAATCTTTATTTGCAAACCAATCATTAACAATATTTTGTGATATTCTATTAAGAACAACTCTATTAAATCCAAACTTTTTATAAAAATAAGTATGAGCCATTGAATAACCAAATTGATCAAGAGCCCAAACAATTTTAGGAGTTATATTAAAATTTTCTTTTAAAAATTCTAAACCTAATCTTAATTGACTAACACCATCTCTAAAATGAGAAACTGCATTATCTTCCATAACAAATCCTCCATTTACAAATTCAAATCTTTTTTCTTTTATTAAATTTTTTATATCATTTTTTATTGTATCATTTGATGATTCATACCATTTTCTAAAAAATGATATTTCACTATATATAAATTTTCTGCTTTTCTCTTTTTTCAATGAATATACTACATTATTTAATATTTTTTCTACTTGATCTTCATAATATTGATCAAATGTTTTTATCCATCCTGGATCATCGTGAGAGTGAGATAATATATGAACTGTTATTTTTTCTTCACAATTTATTAATGAGAGGATTATCAAATTTAAAATTAGAATATTCATTTTTTTTTTAGAGTATATATAAAAGGTTTTTATCATTATTTAAAATTATTCTTTTTTTTTATTAAATTTAAATTTAATTGTTTTTTATAATTAAAATTTATTATATTTTGAGCAAAAATAATTATTATATTTTAATTATTTTATGTATCTATTATTTCATATTCATTTATTAATTTCATTTTTTTAATTGTTTTAAACAATTATTTAGTGATTTCCCTTTAGTGGGGATTTTAATTTTCAAATATTCTGTTTTAAAAGAAATAATTTAGTTTTTTTTTAAATTATTTAACAATTTTTATTCGGTCATAACTTAAAAAATTGTCTTTGTTAATTAATTTTCTCTAATTGTTTAAT
>JAEEGI010013899.1_pt1 | contig 17010 bp, 9 predicted proteins | sample 8958751 | NCBI WGS metagenome assembly JAEEGI01 (sample SAMN16246545, study PRJNA631951) | gut metagenome | biome: gut microbiome; feature: rumen; material: KS-attached | host: Bos | place: Iran: Karaj | collected 2018-10
GATAGAGATAGAGGTCGTCAATACATGGCATAATGCCCTGCGAGGATCAGACCAAGGCAAGGCTCCCTACGAAGGAATATGGACCAATGCCAAGTATCGCACCAAGGGTGACGGACTTCTGCCTGCAGGACTCCTCGAACAACCTGTGATAAAAGTAAAAGAATAAAAAGGAAAAAAGTAAAAAAATATAAGGATGAGAATAATAATGACGAATAAAAAATGGGTAAGAAAGTTGGTAATGGGTGTTTTACCTTTATACCTTTTTACTTTCTTACCTTTAAATGCCAAGGTTACGTTGCCTCAGTTTTTTAATGACAACATGGTGTTGCAACAACAGTCGGAGTGTAATATCTGGGGCAAGGCGGATGCCAACCAAGATGTCGTCGTCATTACTTCATGGGACAATGAGGAGTATGTTACCGAGGCAGACAAGAGAGGAAACTTCCAGGTAAAGGTGAAGACTCCAAAGGCCGGTGGTCCATACTATATCGCTTTTAGTGACGGCAGTGAATTGCTTGAACTGCATAACATTCTCATTGGTGAGGTATGGATATGTGCCGGACAGTCGAATATGGAGATGCAGATGAAAGGATTTAAGCAACAACCTGTGGAGGGAACGACCGAGGAACTGCTACGTTGCAAGGATGCTAACCTGCGATTGTTTACTGTCAAGCGTCATGTGTCGTTGACCCCCGAGTGGGATGTGACAGGACAATGGAATGAGGCTAATAGTGCCAGTGTCCGTGACTTCTCTGCCACCGCCTACTATTTCGGCAAGGCATTGCGTGCTACCCTCGATGTACCAGTGGGTCTTATCGTCACCTCCTGGGGCGGCTCGGCCTGTGAGGCATGGATGGCTCCAGAGTGGTTGAAAGCCTTTCCTAAAGTGAATCAGCATGTGACGGAGGAGGACATGAAGAAACTCCAGCAACGCTGTCCTACTGCTTTATACTATGGACAACTCAAACCCCTCATCGGTTACACCATGAAAGGTGCTATCTGGTATCAGGGCGAAGATAATGTGCCTCGTTACGATTACTATGCTCCACTGTTGAAAACGATGGTAGAGGGTTGGCGCAGTGACTGGAAACAGGGCGATTTCGCATTTTACTACTGTCAGATAGCTCCCTACGACTACTCTTTGATTGACTGGAAAGACAGTCAGTATCTGCGGGAACAGCAGGCAAAGGCAGAGACGATGATTTCCAATGCCCGCATGGCAGTACTGATGGACGCTGGTTTGGAGTATGGTATTCATCCCCGTAAGAAGCGTCAAGCTGGTGAGCGACTTGCCATCCTCGCCCTTGCCAACACCTACGATGTCAAAGGTTTACCAGACTTCGCCACCTATAAAGAGGTGACTTTCCAAAACGATACGGCTGTCGTCGCTTTCGACCGTTCCAAGGAATGGGTCTATTTCGAGCACGGCACGACCTCCAATAATTTCGAGATAGCAGGCTCCGACAAGGTGTTCCATCCTGCCACCAAGGTATGGGTGTCACGCAACAGAGTCTATGTCACCTGTGATGCCGTCAAGCAACCTGTTGCCATTCGTTATGCTTTTAAAGACTGGGCTGACGGTGACCTGATGCACGATGGTCTTCCTGTATCCTCCTTCCGAACAGATAATTGGTAATGATAATGAAAAAAAGTATCCTTCTCCTCCTCTTATCAGCGTTCTCGACGCTTGTCCATGCAACCGACTATATTCCCAAGGACTACGTCTGGACAACCCCCAGTAGGAATTCCAGCGAGTCGATGCCGTGTGGAGGTCATGACATTGGAATGAATGTCTGGGTGGAGAATGGTGACTTACTCTTCTATATCTCACAGAGCGGATGGTTTGACGAGAACAACACACTATTGAAGGCAGGACGCTGGAGACTTCATCTGGAAGGATGTCCCTTCGAGGGTAATGACTTCGAGCAACGTCTGTGTCTGGATGAGGGAGCCATCTATATTAAAGGTGGTGGTGTCAATATCAGAATATGGGCAGATGTCTTTTCTCCCATTGTCTTCGCAGAAATGGAATCGCAGCAAGCAAGAAGGGCAACCCTTAGCTATGAGAATTGGCGATATCAGGACCGTCCGGTGACAAAGGCTGAGTGTCAGCAGTGTTCTTATAAGTGGATCATACCTAAGGACTGTATGACGTTTGCTGACAGTATCCATGTCTCTAAAAATCATCTCTCTTTCTATCACCAGAACAGACAAGAGACGGTGTTCGACTTCACCGTCAGTCGTGAACGTCTGGACGCTATCAAGGACCGTCTTTATAACCCCATTGGTAACTTAAGGATGGGTGGGTTCATGCAGGCAGATGGTTTCTCATTCATAGGGACCTCTGATGGGAAATATGCATCAACAGACTATCGCAGTTGGAATTTCCAACAAAGAAAGATGAGAAAAAGTCTGATTTCCATCCAGTTATATACAGGCAAAGAACCCACCACGTCTGTCAATCCAACCGTTTCAAAGGAAAGAAGTCAGACATGGTGGCATGAGTATTGGCAACGGAGTTTTATAGAGACAGACTGTCAACTACCAGAGGTCACACAGATGGTCCGTAACTATGAGTTGATGCGTTATCTGTTGGGTTGTAATGCCTATGGGGAATGGCCCACAAAATTCAATGGAGGACTCTTCACTTTCGATCCGGTCTATGTGGACTCCACCATGACTTTCACCCCCGACTATCGCAAATGGGGAGGCGGTACGATGACGGCACAGAACCAACGACTTGTCTATTGGCCCATGCTCAAAAGCGGTGATTACGAGGTATTAAAGCCTCAACTCAATACTTATCTGCGGATGTTACCCAATGCCATTGCATGGTCACGTCACCATTGGGGACACGGAGGTGCCTGCTTCAGTGAACAGATCGAGAACTTCGGGTTGCCCAATCCTGCCGAATATGGTAAACATAAGGACGGTGACGATTGGGGAGTTGAGAAGAACAAATGGTTGGAATATGAATGGGACACGGCTTTGGAGTTCTGTATGATGGCAATTCAAATGCGTCCATGGTATCCCGATACCACCTTGGTAAAATACGATGAACTCATCCAAGAGACCTTACGCTTCTTCAGTGAACATTACCCTGATCTCACCATCTATCCCGGTTCTGGCTGTGAGACTTATAAGATGGCACGTAACCCCTCCAGTACCATCGCTGCCCTCCAGGCAATGAAAAACAGTCTTGACAACATAGGCGTAGATGTCAGCAAGATTCCTGACATCCCTCTACAGGTTATCAACGGCGATACCTGTATCGCCCCTGCTGTCAGTTGGGAACGTATACAGAACACAGAGACGCCCCAACTCTACCCCGTCTTCCCTTGGCGTATCTATGGTATGGGGAGACCCCACCTTGATATTGCCCGTAATACCTATCTCAAAGATCCACACGCTATCGAGATGCGTAGTACAAAGGGATGGAAACAAGATAATATCTGGGCTGCATGTCTGGGAATGACTGATGAGGCGACACGTCTGAACACAAAGAAACTAAGCAATGGTCCCTATCGTTTCCCTGCTTTCTGGGATCCCGGTTTCGACTGGGCTCCTGACCATAACAGAGGAGGGGCTGGTATGATCGGACTGCAAGAGATGCTACTACAAGAAGACCTCGACCACAACCCTATCCTCTTCCCTGCATGGTGCCATGAATGGAACTGTCGCTTCCGTCTCTATATCTCCGGGCAACGCTGTGTTGATGGGGAGGTCAAGGATGGTAAGATCACCTATTCCATAGATGGTGTTGATTACTCTGATGAGATGGATGACGAGATAAAGGCTCAGTGGATTGGCGCCATCACCCGTCAAGATGCCCATTTACCAGAAGGACGCAACTACACAGGTGCCAAGTTGAAAGAGCCTATGGTGAAAGAGGCATGGAAAAAGGTAGACACATTGAGTCAACGAAGTATCCTGCTGCGGAAAGATTTCCACCTCAAGGAGAAAGTATTGAAAGCTACCGTCTCTATCGTCGGACTGGGTTTCTATGAGTTGACCATCAATGGTAAGAAAGTGGGAGACGCTTCTTTCGCACCACTATGGAGCGATTACGACAAAAGTATCTTTTACAACACATACGATGTCACTTCTGACATCAACCATCAGACACCAGACAACAATCCACAGACCATTCAAGTGTTGCTGGGTAACGGTTTCTACAACGAGCAGGGTCTTCGCTATGCCAAGATGAAGATATCGTTTGGTCCCCCTACCTTATTGTTCCGTATGCACATCGAATATCTCAATGGGAAGACCGAGGATATTGTCAGCGACGACCAATGGCAATGGGCATTATCACCCATTACCTTCAACAGCATCTATGGTGGTGAGGACTATGATGCCCGTTTAGAGAATCCTAAAGACTGGTTCCCTGTTGTTATTCAGGAAGCACCTAAGGGTGTGCTTCGTCAGCAGATAGCAAAACCCGTGAAAATCATGGAACGCTATTCCGTGAAGGACACTATCAGGAACGACTCCGTATTAGTACTTGACATGGGACAGAACCTTGCGGGATTCCCTGAGATAACCGTCCAAGGGAAACGAGGGCAACAGCTGAAACTGACTCCCGGAGAGACACTGACCAAGGAAGGACTGGTCAATCAGAAACAAACAGGTCGCCCACATTATTACAATTATATATTAAAAGGAGGAAAACAACAATTAGAAAAATGGCATCCTCGCTTCTCTTATTATGGTTATCGCTACTTGCAAATAGAGGGTGATATTGAGGTATTGAGAAATATAGAGTCGTGCTTCGTTTATAATTCAGCAGAGAAGACAGGTGACTTTGAATGCTCTAACCCTCTCTTTAATGATGCTTACCGCTTGATTGACCGCGCCATTCGCTCCAACTGGCAGTCTGTGTGGACTGACTGTCCCCATCGTGAGAAACTGGGTTGGCTGGAACAAGACTGGTTGAACGGAGAAGGACTCTTAGCTAATTACGACTGTCGGGCGATGATCGAGCAGACCATGCAGAATATCGCCGACGCACAATACCCCAATGGCGCCTTGCCAGAGATAGCACCTAACTATGTGATTTTCGAAGGTTCCTGGGCACCTCCGTTCTTAGAGTCACCAGAATGGGGAGGAGCATTTATCGCCCTGCCCTTCCTCTATCAAGCATTCTATGGTGATGACAAGCTCATTACCCGCTATCGTCCACAGATGAAACGTTATGTGGATTATCTTGCCACACAGGACTCCTGTTATATCCTCCGTCAAGGACTGGGCGACTGGTACGACTACGGACCGGGGCGTGCAGGGTTTGCGCAAAACACACCGATGGCACTGGTATCAACAGCTCATTATTATTGGTGGAACCGTCTGATGGATGAAGCACGGGCTGACAGCATCAAGACTGCGTTCATCAAGGAGTTCTACCACCCCACTACTCACCAATATGCCACAGGCAGCCAGTGTGCACAAGCCATAGCCCTTGAGATGGATCTTGTGCCAAAGGGAGACCGGGAGGCTGTGTTACAACAATTAATTAATGACATTCATGCCCATGGAGACCGTCTGACAACAGGTGACGTAGGTAACCGTTATCTGTTCAATGCCCTTATTCACAATGGCCAGCAGGAACTGCTCTACAAGATGCTGAACCACTATGATGTTCCTGGTTACGGTTATCAGATCAAACTAGGATATACCACATTGACGGAACAGTGGAACCCGGAGTTCGGTGCTTCCATGAACCATTTCATGATGGGGCATCTGAACAACCTCCTCATCCCCTATTTCCTAGGTATCTGGTGCGAAGGGCAACATATCACGATAGCACCTCATCCCGTCGGTGACCTTACATGGTGCCGAGGACAGATGGATCATATTAAGGTCGACTGGCATCTTGAAGGGGACACCTTTGTACTGAACGCAGACATTCCCGCTCATCAGACAGCAAGTATCCGACTCCCTTATAGCGGAGAGACGAAAGTCGTCGGTGAGGGAAGACATATACTCAAAGAACAAATCAAATAATAAAATCAATATGAACACTTGGAAACCAAATCTAGAAGAGACCAAAAAACGATACATTAATTGGTGGAACCATAAAGGCATCATCCTGAATATGTGGGAACACTTCCAAGAAGGAGTGAAACCTCATGCCGATATCCCTATGCCACCAGCGCCTCGTGACTTAAATCAGAAATGGTTTGACCCTGAGTGGCGTGCCGACTACCTGGACTGGTATGTGGCACACTCATCATTGATGGCAGACATGTTGCCTGTGGCAAATACGCAACTAGGTCCTGGTTCACTTGCCGCTATCCTCGGTGGTGTATTTGAAGGTGGTGAGGATACTATCTGGATCCATCCTAACCCCAACTATTCGGATGACATTGTTTTCAATCCTAACCATCCCAACTATCTGCTTCATAAAGATTTGTTGAAGGCTTGTAAACGGAAGGCACAAGGTCATTACTATGTGGGTATGCCCGACCTGATGGAAGGACTTGATGTCCTCGCGGCTATTAAAGGTACTGACCAGGTATTGTTGGATACCGTGATGCAGCCAGAGATGCTGGAACACCAGATGCAACAGATCAACGATATCTATTTCCAAGTGTTCGATGAGCTCTATGATATTATCCGTGAGGGTGACGAGATGGCTTTCTGCTATTTCTCCTCATGGGCACCAGGTAAGATGTCTAAACTGCAGAGTGACATCTCTACCATGATCAGTGTTGATGACTATCGCCGTTTTGTTCAACCGTTTATCCGTGAACAGTGTCAGAAGATTGACTATACCCTCTATCATTTAGATGGTGTGGGAGCGATGCACCATCTGGATGCCTTGTTAGAAATCAAAGAATTGAATGCCATTCAATGGACACCCGGTGTGGGTGAGCCACAGGGAGGAAGTCCCAAATGGTATGACCTCTACAAGAAGATTCTCGCACATGGAAAGAGTATCATGGCATGCTGGGTGACCCTCGATGAACTGCGTCCCCTCCTTGACAACATTGGCGGTGATGGTGTCCATCTGGAGATGGACTTCCATAACGAGCAGGAAGTGGAACAGGCGATTCGTATCATTGAGGAGTACCAAAGTCATGATGAGGTGGATGATGAGGTAAGAGAGATTATCCGTCTCGTTGAGTCACCAGATGAATCCGTTAAGCATCCAAGATCTGAGTTCCCCACAGACCGCGTCCTTGTACTCGACGGAGCCATGGGTACGATGATACAACAATACCAATTACGTGAGGAGGATTTCCGTGGCGCACGTTTTGCCAATCATACTTACGATTTAAAGGGCTGTAATGACATCCTGTCTCTGACCTGTCCGTTCGTCATTCGCGATATTCATCGCAAATACTTGGAGGCAGGAGCGGATATCATCGAGACCAACACATTCAATGCGCAACGAATCTCCATGGGCGACTTCGGCATGCAGGACTATTGTCGTGAGATCAACCTTGCAGCCGTGAAAATTGCACGGGAGACAGCAGACCAATATTCCACACCAGAGAAACCACGTTATGTTGTGGGCAGCATTGGACCCACCAGTCGTACCACATCTGTAGCCACCTCGGGGATTCCTCTTCCCAAAGAACAACTGGGTGAAGCTTATGAGGAACAAATCAAGGCATTGAGAGATGGAGGTGTTGACGGCTTACTGATTGAAACGATTTTCGATGTGGAGAACGCCCGCATCGCCATCGAGGCTGCTAAACGTATAGCCCCCGGTCTCCCCCTCATGCTCAGTTTCTCTGTCACTACTCCTGATGGTCATAACATGATGGGACAGAGTATTCTCGAATTCTTGGAAGGACTCGATGTAAAGCCCTACTCTATCGGTATCAACTGTCTCTCTGACGTACAGCAGATGACCCCACTGGTTTGTCAGCTTGCACAGTTTGGCACGAAGGTAAGTCTCTACCCCAACGCTGGTATGCCTGATGCCAAAGGACAATATAACAAAACGCCACAGGCTCTGCTTGCCGATATCTGGCAATTACTGGAGAACCACTGTCTGAATATCATTGGCGGATGTTGCGGAACGACGGATGCCCATATCCGTTTGATGGCACAAGCCGTAGAACCAGTTAAAGGACTATACCTCTCCCCATTGACTACAGGAAACAATCCCGGATTATCTGGTATTTCCAGTTCTCCTAGTATTCCTAATTCCTCCAATTTTCCTAGTTCCCCTAGCGAGGTTGTCCTTTCCTCTGAGGAACGCCTTTTCCAAGCGATCCTCAATGGCAAGAGTGAGGATGCTGCCACTGCGACACGTGAGGCTATAGCCCAGGATATTGCTCCTCAAGACCTCATCAATGGACAGATGATTCGAGCTATGAGTGAAGTCGGAAGGAGGTTCCAAGACGGGAAGGCGTTCGTGCCGCAGTTGCTGATGGCAGGACGTGCCATGAAAGCAGCTTTGGAGATCTTGAAACCGATGATGGCAGGAACGGCAAATACCACCTTAGGAAAGGTGGTGATAGGAACTGTCAAAGGCGACTTGCACGACATTGGTAAGAACCTGGTAGCCTCTATGCTGGAGGGATGCGGTTTCGAGGTGGTCAATATCGGTATTGATGTCTCTGCCGATACGTTCATCCAAGCAGTGAAAGATAATCAGCCAGACATTCTCTGCATGAGTGCTTTGCTCACCACCACTATGGGATATATGAAGGAAGTCATTGACGCGCTGGAGGCTGCAGGCATCCGTGATCAAGTGAAGGTCATGGTAGGTGGAGCCCCCGTGACACAAGGATTCGCTGATGAGATTGGCGCTGACGGCTATAGCGACAATGCCAACTCTGCCGTCACCGTGGCAAAGCAATTATTAGGAAAGCTTTAACTTCCGCTTATAACACTGTTGGAAGTCACAGAGTCCGCAAGTATAATCCAACTTGCGGACTTTTTTGCCGATGCCGATGATACCGCTGACACTCTTGATAGGAACCATCAAAGAGGAGTCGGTGAGTTGTACACCACAGGTATGTCCCTCAAACAAGGGAAAGAGAAGTTGTTGTTGAGAAACATGCCATCCACAATAGCCTGGGGAGAAACGGTTGGTATGATGCCATCCTAATTTATCGATATTCTCCTGCAGGGTAGCCTCCATTTGGTCTGCACATTTCTCGGCGATAACCGAGCCAAGGGCATCAGCGATAAAGACACGTACCATGTCACCCTGCTCTTTGAGACGTTGCTGAAAATTCTCATACTCTGAACCACTGGTGCAGACAAACAACGCATATGCCTCAGAACCACGCAGTTGACGAAGGATAATCTTACCCATATCGAAGGGTGGTTGTTCCTTGACGACCTGATAGCAGAATTGTGGACAGAGCCACTGACGCACCTCGTCGATAATGACACTCGTCTCCTGTTGTGTCACCTTATCGGGTAACAATCCATGATACCCCATTTGCTCAAAAACATCAGCAGGGGTGATCGCCAACTGGTCGTAAGTCAATGTTTTCTGTGTCATTGTCTGTTAAAGTCATCCAGTGCCTCAAAGAAGGCATCAACATTAGCTGATGGTGTATGAGGAGGGGTGTCACAACCACTGGAAAGTACAAAATTAGGATAATCCCTCATCTTGTCCAACAAGTCGAAGACCGTCTGACGCATCAACGCAGGTGTACCGTCCTTGAAAACACTCACAGGATCGATATTACCCATGGCAAGTGCCGTAGGGGGAATATCACGGATAACCTCTTCCATCTGGCACTTATTACCAAAATGGTAAGCAGCGGCACCTGTACACACCATAGCCTTTGTACAATGACCTGTATTACCACAGTTATGGAGAATCACCAGAAAATCGTCTGACTGTACCGCATCAACGATATAACGCACATAATCGGAGGAGAACGTTTTGCAATCACTGTCCGACAACAGTCCGGCGGCAGGTTCTGCCATCATCACACCCCCTACCCCTGTCTGTCTCAGAGCCTGACAGTATTTCTTAATGAACATCGTACACTTACTCAAAAGCTGGTGCGCCGCATCAGGATTCTCATAGATGAGCACCATCAACTCCGACATGTCATAAAGACGACCGGCAAGAGAATACGGTCCTATACATCCCGCAAAGACAGGACGGTCAGTGATCGAGCGCGCTGCCAATAGGTTTGCCTTCAGATAAGCAGGAATACGTCCTTGAGAGAGAGAAGGAACCACTAACTTGTCTATATCGTCCGCATTAGACAGGCAGTGTCCCACCACAGCGGGTACAGCCTCATCACTGAATACTATTTCCGCACCGAAAGCCTCTGCCTCGGTCGTCAGGTCCATAATGGTGGCAGCCGCCACTGTAGGATAACGGTTTGTCAAAGTCTGTACTGCCTCATAATGAACCCGTCCGTCACTGACAGCCTGTCGCACGGTGTTACCATTCATCTCAATACCAGGATGTGTCATCACAGGCAGTGCCGTAACCTCTTTTCGACGGATGACATCAGCAATCCATTGTCTCATATTCTGCTTCATCAGCTTCACTAATTTTAATATAAAGACGATAAAACTTTCATTTTGTCACTATCCATAGTGGTGACATTTCAATGATATTCACGTCTTTATAATATGAAACATTTACTAACCTCTATATTTCTACTATTAACCGCACATCTCTCCTATGCAGGTGAGATCATTGTTAATCCTGGTGAAAGTCTGCATGAGGCTTTACGGAAGGCACGTGAATGGCGACGTACCAATGCTCCACAGTGTCATGGAGGCATCACGATTACCATAAAGGCAGGACGCTATTACATGAACGAGCCTTTGTTTATCCGTCCAGAGGACAACGGCACAGAAGAGTCACCACTCGTCATCCGTGGTGAGGAGTACACCCACACCATCATCTGTGGGGATGTTAAACAGCAACACACGCAACTCTTCCCCAAGGAAGGGATGGAACGGATGATTGACTTCAACACCACAGACAGGACTATCACAATCCCGACACCTCCAAAAGAGGTCTTAGACACCAAGCATCTTGAGATGGTCGTCCACCAGCGCTGGGCAATAGCCATCCTGCGTGTCAAGGACATGATAGTTCAAGGCGATAAGACTGTTGTCTCCTTCATGGAACCAGAGAGTCGCTTGGAATTTGAGCATCCATGGCCACAGCCCGTCATTGGAGGAGAGCGAGGTAACAGCAGTTTTCTTTTACGGACGACAGAGCAGCATGACGGTATTGAGAAATTAATAATAGTAGATGGTGCGAATTACGTCCAATTCAAAGACCTCACCATTGAGAACACCTGTTGGAACCGTCCTTTGCATAAAGGCCACGTCACCCTGCAAGGCGGTTTTCCTCTCATCGACGCCTATAAACTGAAAGAGAACCCAGGACTACCCTGGGACGATGGATTAGAGAACCAGGCATGGGTAGAGCGACCTGTCAGTGCTGTCACTGTCAGGAATGCCCATCATGTTGATTTCGAGGGCATACTTTTTCATCATCTCGCAGCCACCGCTCTTGACTATGTATATAATGTCAGTGACTGTACCATTACAGGGTGTGGATTCGAGCATATCGGTGGTACAGCCATCATGGCAGGCTCTTTTGCCGAGAGTCCGATGGAGGTACACCGCCCCTATACTCATCTCGCGGAGCGTTGCAAGAACATAAAGGTACATCGCAACAACTTCTTATGGTGCGGTGAAGAGGACTGGGGTGCTGTCGCAATAGGTTTTGGATATGTGAAAGACTGTACTATCAGTGAAAACTGGGTCGCTCACACCAACTACAGCGGTATCTGTATTGGTTGGGGATGGACACCACTCGACACAGGCATGAAGAACAACCGGATCATCGGCAATAAAGTCTCTGACTATGCCTGTCAACTTTATGACGCAGGTGGTATCTATACCTTGTCAAACCAACCAAACTCATTCATTTGTGACAATGAAATCAGTCAGCCTGCAAAAGCTCCGTATGCCACTAATTTCCGTGGGTTCTGTATTTATCTTGACGCACGGACAGACGGATTTACCATCGATAACAACAAGACGGCGGTGAGTGCCGACCGTCCAGACCGTTTGATACGTCGTGATGAGATTGGCGATAATCATCCTGGTCCTAACATTATATTCAAACAATGAAACAAACCAACTACCATCTTTTTGATTTTATGGACTTCGACCCGACCATGCAGCGGGAAGAAGCCTTATGGAAAGCTTATGCTCCTACGAGTATTGTAGAGCGAGACGGGGATATTGTCGTTACCATACCTTATCAACAGCAGAGGCATCAGGAGGATATGGATCCTGATACGGAGACAGCACAACAGTCCTACGACCTCATCATCCGTGCCTATGAACCAAATATCATCCGTCTGTTTACGACAATGACGGATGATCAGATGACGGAGAGTGACGAGATGCTGCTTATGGCACCAGAAGTTAAGCGGAAACCCTTGCGTTATGTTGATGGTGATGTCATCGCAACAGACGGAACGAAAGTCGCAAACATCAACCTCAGCGAGCCGCGTCTCGATCCTTGGAGCGACCTCCTCCCTGCCCCACAACCTGCCCCCTTGATCACCTTCTATCCCGATGGTGACACTTCAAAACCTGTCGCTCTCAGCGACGACCATTTCTCTCCACCACGCTATGACGCACTACCCTTAGGTTTCTGTTCTGTATGTTGCAATGATACTGCAACAAAGAACGAACGAGCCACCATTTCATTTAAGTGTGATGCCGAAGAGCATTTCGTGGGAACAGGTGAGCGCTTCCGTAAGATGGATCTCAGTGGACAGACTTTCCAATTGAAGAATCAAGACGGACAAGGTGTCAACAACCGTCGTTGTTACAAGAACATCCCCTTCTATCTTTCCAGTCGGATGTACGGTGTGTTCTTCCACACCTCTGATTACTGCAAATTATCCCTTGCCGACCATAGCAGCCGGAGTGTGCAGTTTCTTTGTGACCACGCCACTCTGGATGTTTTCCTCATCGGTGGTCAGACACCTGAGGAGATTCTAAAAGGGTACCGTATGCTGACAGGATTCCCGGCAATGCCACCCCTTTGGTCTTTCGGTATTTGGATGAGTCGTATGACCTATTTCTCCGCTGACGAGGTAGAGGATATCTGCAACCGTCTGCGACAAGAGCATTATCCCTGTGATGTCATTCATCTGGATACGGGATGGTTCCGTACAGACTGGCTCTGTGAATGGAGATTCAACCCTGAGCGTTTCCCCGACCCCAAAGGTTTCATCAGCCGGCTAAAAGAGAATGGTTTCAAGGTATCACTCTGGCAATTACCTTATATCGCACAAGGTGCCGAGCAATTGGAAGAGGCAAAGAAGAACCATTATATCAGTCAGCCTACGAAGGAAGAGGAGACATCAACAGGCGGCGCCTCTAATTTCTCCGCCCTTGACTATGCAGGAACTATTGACTTCACCTATCCTAAAGCCACCGACTGGTATAAGTACTCCCTGCTGAAACCACTGCTCGATATGGGTGTGAAATGTATCAAGACCGACTTCGGTGAGAACATCCACATGGACCATCAGTATCACTCCTCATCACCAGAGCGTCTGAATAATATCTATGCGCTGCTCTACCAGAAAGCCGCCTACGAGGTAACCCGTGAAGTCGCCGGCGACGGTATCATCTGGGCACGTGCCGGTTGGGCGGGATGCCAACGCTATCCCTTACATTGGGGTGGCGACAGTGAGAGTTCTTGGGCTGGCATGGCTGGATCCTTGAAGGGCGGACTACACTTAGGGCTCTCCGGATTCGCTTTCTGGAGTCATGACGTGCCAGGTTTTCATTCCACCCCCGACTTCATGAACTCCCCACTCGACGAACAGGTATACGTTCGCTGGACTCAATTCGGTGTGTTTACCTCCCATATGCGTTATCACGGAACCTGTAAACGGGAGCCTTGGCATTATCCAAATATCGCTCCTATCGTCAAACGCTGGTGGAAACTCCGCTACCGTCTGATACCCTATATCATAGAACAGTCTGAACTGGCATGCAGGAGTGGACTTCCCATTGTTCAGGCATTACTGATTCATCACCCTAACGACCGACAGGTATGGCATATCGATGACGAATATTACTTCGGAAATGAATTCCTGGTATGTCCTGTCATGAATGCGGAAAACCGCAGGGACATCTATCTGCCAGAAGGACAATGGGTTCATTTCCTCACAGGTGAGCGTCTGGAAGGTGGACGTTGGTATGACAACGTTGAAGTACCTCTTGACGAGATGCCTGTCTTCGTCCGTCCTGACGCACGAATCAAGATGTATCCTCATGATGTCGACTCTACAGACGATATGGATCTCGAGAAAGCGATCACAATAGAAATTACAAAAGAATACAAAGGAATATAATACGATGGAAAGTCATTACATGCAAGGTCTCGACTGGGTCATTCTGGGACTCTATTTCGCTGTTCTCCTCGCAATTGGAGTATGGGCAAGTACTAAACGTAAGAAAGAAGGTTCTCTCTTCCTTGCGGAACACTCGTTGCGTTGGCATCATATCGGTTTCTCGATGTGGGGAACCAATGTTGGTCCATCCATGCTCATCGCCTCTGCCTCAGCAGGTTTCACGACGGGTATCGTCTCAGGTAATTATGCCTGGTATGCCTTTGTCTTCATCGCCCTGCTTGCCTTTGTCTTTGCTCCCCGTTACTTGGGTGCCAATATTAGCACACTCCCAGAGTTCATGGGACTTCGTTTCGGGCAGTCGACGCGTAATATCCTCGCATGGTATACCATTATTACCGTTATCATCTCCTGGCTGGCACTGACGCTGTTCGCCGGAGGAGTACTCATCCGTCAGGTCTTCGACATACCCATGTGGATGTCAGCCCTCGTATTAGTTGTCATCTCCGCCTTCTTCACTATGATGGGTGGACTTAAAGCTGTTGCCTATACCAATGTCTACCAGATGGTGTTACTTATTGTCGTATCACTTATCCTCGTCATCGTCGGTCTCGACCGTGTCGGTGGTGTCTCTGCGCTAGTCGCCAAGGTTCCCTCCGACTACTGGGTGATGTTCAAACCGAATACGGATGAGGCATTCCCTTGGCTACCTATCTTACTGGGCTATCCTGTCATGGGAGTATGGTTCTGGTGCACAGACCAAAGTATGGTGCAGCCTGTGTTAGCTGCCAGGAACCTGCGTGAAGGACAACTAGGCACCAACTTCACTGGCTGGTTGAAGATCCTTGATGTAGCCCTGTATATCCTCCCTGGTATCATCTGCTTCGCTTTGTTTGGTGACACGCTGAAGAATCCTGACGAGGCATATCTGACAATGGTGGAGAACCTCTTCCCCGTCGGGATGGTAGGACTGGTCTTTGCTGTGTTGACGGCATGTCTGGTAAGTACCATCGGCTCAGCATTGAATGCGTTAAGCACCGTCTTCACGATGGATGTCTATGTCAAGAACTTCAAGCCTGGTGCGCCACAGTGGGAGATTAATCTTGTGGGACGTATCGTGGTTGTTCTGGGGGCTATACTTGCTATCATTATGACCGTTGCTATCGATGCCATCAAAGGACTTAACCTTTTCAATGTCTTCCAGTCCGTATTAGGTTTCATCGCTCCACCAATGGCATCCGTATTCTTGTTGGGAATCTTCTGGAAGCGTACCACCACACGCGCTGCCAATTTTGCATTGACAGTAGGCACTGCTTTCTGTCTTATTGTAGGTATTCTTTACCTATGGCCACCCGAATGGCTCCAACTCTCATGGCCACACTTCATGCTGCTCTCTTTCGAGCTCTTTGTCATCCTTGTTGTGGCGATGGTGATTCTCTCATTGACTGACCGTACCAAGACAGAATACGAGATTCCGGCTCCTATTCATGAGAGCTGGTCGAAACTTGCCATCGGACTGTGGATAGCCTTGGCTGTCGTGATGACCGGGCTGTATGTCTTCTTCAACTGATCTGAATGCCAAAGAACAAAATTTTTTATGCTCACAGGGGTTCATCCCCCTGTGAGCAAGGATGACAAATGAGAAACTTTGCAGCAATAGATTTTGAGACAGCCAACAATGAGCGAACGAGTGTATGCTCCGTTGGTGTAGTGATTGTAAGGGATGGCGAAATCGTGGATACCTTCTACTCTCTGATTCAGCCAGAGCCCAACTACTATAATTATTGGTGTAGCCAGGTACATGGTCTTACTCGTGAGGACACAGAAGAAGCCCCCGTATTCCCAGAAGTATGGAAACAGATAGAGCCACTTATTGAGGGTTTGCCCCTTGTAGCCCATAATAAGTCTTTTGACGAGAGTTGCCTGAAAGCCGTATTCCGTTGCTATCAGATGGATTATCCGGATTATCAGTTTTACTGTACATGTGTGGCTTCTCGCAAAGCGTTTCCACAATTACCCAACCATCAGTTGCATACAGTATCAGAATACTGTGGTTATCATCTGGCTAATCATCATCATGCCCTTGCTGATGCAGAAGCCTGCGCCTGGATAGCCAGAGAAATTTTATAAAACTTCCTTCAAATATGTAACATTTTCGTTTTTTGCATACTATATTAATAAAAAGATGTATCTTTGCAAATAATTAAGTTGTATGAAAAAAGATCAGATTGTAATCTACAAAGACGAGAACAACTCCATTCAACTTGATGTTAGGATGGAAGGAGAAATGCTGTGGTTAGATCGCCAGCAAATGGCGACATTGTATGGCAGAGATTATAAAACTATCAGCAAGCATATAAATAATGCGCTAAAAGAGGAACTGGCCGGCTCCGAAGAGGTAGTCGCAAAATTTGCGACTACCACTCAGCATGGTGCTATGAAGGATAAAACTCAGACGCATGACAAGGAGTATTTCAACCTGGAAATGGTAACATCTGTTGGATATCGTGTAAAGAGTAGTCGAGGGGTGATGTTCAGGAAATGGGCCAACAAAGTCTTGAAGCAATACCTCTTAAAAGGTTATTCCGTCAACGAGCATATCCGCAAGGAGCAGATTGGCGAGTTGCGCCAGTTGGTAGGTATGCTGGGGCGCACGATTCAGAGTCAGACCTTG
>JAEEGI010013902.1_pt1 | contig 17009 bp, 17 predicted proteins | sample 8958751 | NCBI WGS metagenome assembly JAEEGI01 (sample SAMN16246545, study PRJNA631951) | gut metagenome | biome: gut microbiome; feature: rumen; material: KS-attached | host: Bos | place: Iran: Karaj | collected 2018-10
CGTCCGTTTCTTTTTAACGAACCGACCGATGGTCGTCTCTGCAATTGTCTCGACAAGCTCCGATTTGTTTAATTCTTTTTATCAATCATTTCCGTCAGCATTACGGGATTGCGGGTGGTAATGTTGTCGGGCGCGATAAGCAGCAGCTTTTTCATATCCTTTTCGCTGTTAGCCGTCCAGTAGGAAACGAGCAGGCCGTTTTCGTGGAACATAGCGACCAGATTGCGGTTTGCAAGCTTCTGATTGCAGTTAAGACCTATAGCTCCGCTGTCCTTGACAACGGCGAGAATGCGCTCATGCTCTTTTCTGTTTTTGCGTTTGAACTTATTGAAACTGTAATTGAGATAATAGGGGAGTCTGCCGTCGCTTCTGACCGCGTCAACGAAGCGCAGCTCCACGCCGGTATAAAAGCAGCGTTCGCGAATACCGTAATTGTCGAGAATTTCGATTACGGCCGGCAGATTTGCCACGCTTTTTAAGTCGAGGTTAACTCTTACCGTTTCCGAGTTTTCGCTTATGTATCTGATTGCGTCGTCGAACAGCATACCTTCGCTGTCGCCCGCAACGTCCTTATGTATTACAACAGGCGTACCGTCACGGCGGAAGGTTACGTCAATTTCAAGCACCGGAACATTCAGCTCGATGGCTTTTTTCAGAAATTCCATAGAGTTGTCGGGCGTACCTTCGCTGCCCGAATGGGCGGTAACCGTGAAACCGTCGGGCAGAGTTGTTATGTCGTCAATATACTTTACCGTCATAATTGTCACCACACTGAAAACAGTAATTACAAACAGAATGAGAATTGTTTTGATCCAAGTTTTCATACGCAACCTCTTATATTTGTTACCCACTATTATGAATTAAAAATAGTCCTTTGTCAATCAGTGAGCGCAAAAAGCGACATAAACGGGAGATGTGCGGTCGTACAGCAGATCTTCGATCGCAAACGGGAGAATTACGGGCAGCTCTTTTTTGCACAGCGGTATTTTAAAAGCGAGCGAAACTGTGCCGCCGTCGGTCATAACGACCGAGCCTCCGTTAAGCCTTAACACCCGCCCGACAAAACCGAGCGAGCCGTTGCCGCCCAGCGCGTTCTGAAAGTCCGCGGCGTCAAAATGACCTTCGTTGGTGACAGTAACGACAACGAAGCCGTCAAAAAGACCCATCTTAACGCCGATTTCGTTACCGTCGGAATATTTAACGGCGTTTGCAAACAGATTAAGCAGTGCTTTGCACAGACTTTTAAGCTCGATATTCACAAACGCACTTTCAAAATCACGCTCAAGGGTGAAGCGCCTGCCAGACTGATGGGACATTATCTCGGCACACACAGTCAGACCTTCTAAGACAAAGCCTATATCATAGCGGTAGCCGAAGTCCTCCGCGACGGCTGAGTTGTTCTCAACGCGCCGCAGCAGGCGGTACGCGCGTTCAAGCGGCGCAGTACAGCCTTCGCCGGACTCTGCTTTTGAAAAGCAGTCCGAAAACACCGACTGAAGCGCTTCTCTGGCGCTTTCGGAGTTTCCCCGTGCTTTATAGTCGTTTTCCGCTTTTTCGATTAAGCTTAACAATTCGTTTTGTGTCATTTTACCCGCCCGTTATTATTGTTATTTGTAAATAGTATATCCTTTTCATTTATAGAAACGCAGTTTTTAGTCAGTTTGACAAAAATTTCACAACGGCGTGAAAATAACTTGCATATTTTATTATTTAGTTATAGAATATAAGCGCATTAAAATGTAATTCAATTTTTGGAGGTAATTTCCATGTCAGTTAAAGTTGCAATCAACGGCTTCGGCCGCATCGGCAGACTCGCGTTCAGACAGATGTTCGGCGCAGAAGGCTACGAGGTAGTTGCTATCAACGACCTTACCAAGCCCTCAATGCTCGCAAATCTTCTTAAGTACGATACCGCTCAGGGCGGTTACTGCGGCAAGATCGGTGAGAATCTTCACACCGTTTCTGCTGACGACGAGGCAGGCACAATCACAGTTGACGGCAAGACCCTTAAGATTTATGCAGTTGCTAACGCAGCTGAGCTTCCCTGGGGCGAAATCGGCGTTGACGTAGTTCTTGAGTGCACAGGCTTCTATTGCTCAAAGGAAAAGTCAATGGCTCATATTACTGCAGGCGCAAAGAAGGTTGTTATTTCCGCTCCCGCAGGCAATGACCTCAAGACTATCGTTTATTCGGTTAACGAGAAGACCCTTACAGCTGACGATCAGATCATTTCAGCTGCTTCCTGCACCACAAACTGCCTTGCACCCATGGCTAAGGCTCTTAACGACTACGCTCCCATTCAGTCGGGCATTATGTCGACCATCCACGCTTACACAGGCGACCAGATGATCCTCGACGGTCCTCACAGAAAGGGCGACATGAGAAGAGCAAGAGCAGGCGCTGCCAACATCGTTCCCAACTCAACAGGCGCTGCAAAGGCAATCGGTCTTGTTATCCCCGAGCTCAACGGCAAGCTTATCGGCTCCGCTCAGAGAGTTCCCGTTCCGACAGGTTCAACCACAATCCTTACAGCTGTTGTTAAGGGCGCAGACGTAACCAAGGAAGGCATCAACGCCGCTATGAAGGCAGCTGCTTCCGAGAGCTTCGGCTACAATGAGGAGCCCATCGTTTCATCCGACGTTATCGGCATGAAGTTCGGTTCACTCTTTGACGCTACTCAGACTATGGTTTCAAAGATCGCCGACGACCTCTATGAGGTTCAGGTAGTTTCCTGGTACGACAACGAGAACAGCTACACTTCACAGATGGTAAGAACCATCAAGTATTTCGCAGAGCTGTAATCGAATAGTTCAATAAATAATACCGCCTGCCCAAGAGCGGGCGGTATTTAATATACAATTTTGTATATAATTGGCAAAAACAAAATAATTGTTTACAAATCAAAAACAGTGTGCTATAATAACTCTGTTCAGCTTTGAGTATCATAGCTATCACTGCTCAAAGGTTGAAAAATCTTTCAAAGGGAGAGTTCCTAACATGAAAAAATTGGCATGCCTCATGGTTGTAGCTGTCCTTCTTGTAGTTACCATGATTCCTGCAGCAGCTGCCGGAATTAACGACAATGAGAAGAAGATTATCGACTACATGAAAACAGCTTATGTAGTTGACGGCGTAACAATCACTGTCGGCAACGACTTCTTTACTGCACTTAACAACATCTTTGCTGCTGATTCCGTTGACGTTACTGATGCTCAGTACAACGAAATTATGGGTATCCTCGGCGAAGCTCTTAAGTACTGCCAGTCCAAGAAGCTTGTTAAGATTGCTGACATTAAGAAGCAGAACGCAACCAACGACCTGATCAACTTTGCTTCAAGAGCATTGGCAGTTCTCGGTTACACTGTTTCTACTGACGGCCACATCGCTGACACTGATGACCTCAAGAGCGCAAGTAAGCTCATCATTAAGGACGCCGCAGGCGCCACAGTTGCTGAGTTACCTCTTGAAATCGTCAGAACCGGACTTGCAAAGACCGGCGCAGACTATACCGCAGCAGCAGCTTGCGGCGTAGCAGCAGTTGCAGTTCTTGCAGCAGCAGGCGTAGCAGTCAGAAAGTTCCGCAAGGACGATGAGGACTAATTCCGAATTAAATCGGAGTAAGAAGAGCTATCGGGGGAATTTTATAATTCTTCCGATAGTTTTTTTGCTTATCGGATACATACTGTTCTTCGTATGTCTTACTCCGGTTCTCGACCCCCTGGTTTCGGTTTATAAGCTTGCGTTTTCCAATGCAAACGCTTCTTCCGCCGTTGACGAAGCAGGGACGAACAGTATTTTCAACGGCGCAACCGGTGTTCACAGCGGTCTTCTGACCTGCGACGATTTCGAATACCCGACATGGGGAAAGATTTTCGGCACCATAAAGGTTGATAACACAGACATAGACTGCGACCTGATTTTCGGCGACAGCAAGGAGCTTCTTAAAAACGGCGCCTGTATGTCGATTTCCAGCCATATTCCCGGTTGCGGAACGGGCGTTCTGGTCGCGGCTCACAATAATACTTATTTCCACACCCTGCCTGACGCTCAGGTGGGCGACCTTGTACATCTCGAGACGAACTACGGTTCGTTTGTTTACAGGGTTTACGGGACGAAGATTGTCGATACCAGCAAGCCAAATCACGCAGACGACTATTTCCCCGAGCTTTACGGCGACAAGGAGATTCTGCTGCTTTACACCTGCTGGCCGATTAACACGCTTGCATCCACACCGCTGAGATATTTCACGCTTTGTGAATTTGTTTCCGGACCGCAGGTAAATATGTATGAAACGGCGGAGGTGGAAGCGAATGAATAAAGGCAAAAAAAGATTCCGCTCCGTAATCTGTACCGTACTGGCGTTTCTGCTTGCACTTGCGCTGACGCTTATCGGTGTGCTTTGCGTAACGAAGGTTACACTGCTCAACGCAGGGTATGTATCGCGGCTCTCGGAAACCTCGGGTTACTCCAAAGCCATCTGGCAGGAGCTTAAGGATGAATTTGTTTCCTACGGCAGCGCGTGTAACGTTGACGCTGACTTCTTTGACGGCGTTTTTGAAACGGTTGTAACCGAGGAAATGATTAACGACCATACCGAGGAGAGTATCCGAGATCTGTATAACGGGAACGAAACCGAAACCGACCTCAGTGAGCTTAACTCAAAGCTTTTTGACGCGCTTACGGTTTACGCTGAGGAAAAGGGTTTCATACTTGATAACAATCTTAAAGACAACCTTCAGAATATGAGCAACGAAATGTGCGATATATTCAGGGCATATACGAGTATGTATAAATCCTCGTATTTCAAAAATGCATTCAATATAATGCGCCGATATATGCCGCTGTTCAAATGGGCGCTTATCGGACTTGCAATATTTGCACTTCTTTCGCTTGTCGAAATCCGCATGTTCTTTGCGAAGGCAAAGAATTATCTTCGCTATTATATCTACGCGACAAGCGGCGCAACGCTTATGCTCGCGGTAGGCCCCGCAATTGCGCTTATTATGAAGCTGGGCTCGCGGATAAACGTTGAGAATGCTTCGCTTTACGGCGTAGCTTCGGGCTTTATTAACGGCATACTGACGGCGTTGCTTATAGCGGCGGCTGTTGCCGCGGCGGTTACGGTGCTGCTGATAATTTTGAGAAGCGTTGCCGTTAAAAAAGAAAACAAAACGGAATAAGACAAACAATCAATTAAAAAAACAGGACACGAAACCGTGTCCTGTTTTTTGTGTTTTGTATAAAGGTAACTGTAGGCTATTAATATTTATCTTTATACGGCATATCCTCAGCAGCCCTTGTGTTTTTGTCTTTCAACGATATGATATAGTTTTTATCATTTCTTTTTAAATGAAACAATGATAATAATAGCTATAATAGCCACTAGTACTCCTAAAGAAACTAAAAGTGTATAAAACCAATCGTTAAAGTACATTTCATTTTTCATTATAATAAATATACCTATGTATATCAATGAAGCAACTAAAAGAATGAAACCTATTGAACGAAATACACTTCTAACTTTAGTTGTTTTTTCGTCTTTTTGGTTCTTTTTAATTTCTTCTTGATAAGCTAAAAATGCTTCATCTTTTTTTATCATTTCTTTTATATAATACTCGTTATGTTTTTCTAATATTTGTTTCAATTCGTTCATAAAAGCTGTTTTTGTTGAACGAATCAACAATTCACACCAGCCTTTTGTCCCTACTGCATTTGAAATCGAATTAAGTGCTCCACCCAAATTAAGATTTTGACGATTATAGACAAATTCCGTTTCTTGTAATTTATCAACATACTCAGCAATTCTTTTCAACACTTCCTCTTTGTTTTCATCCGTTTCCTCAAAGTAGTCGTTCAAAACAGAAATAGAATTATTCAGCACTTTGAACTTCTGTTCTCTTTTAAAATAGTCTGTATCTGTTAAAGACAGAAGAGCTTTTCCGTAAGCGCTGAAAAATACGGCTTCCATATTGTGAGGAGCGTTTTGTTCAACAATATTGTAGTATTTTTCTACTTCTTCCCAATCCTCTTTGCTCAGAGCTCGTCTTGCATTTTGCAGATTCTTTTGAACAAATTCCGAGTTGTCGATTTTTACGCTTCCCTTATGCTCGACAATCATTCTGTCAACCATCACTTTTGCTCCGCAATAAGTACAAAAGCCAAACTCTCTGCTGTCATCCAGTTCAACAGGCGAACCGCAACCTGGACAATTCATTGTTACCATTCCCATATCTTTTCTCCTTTTGTTTATTATTTTTTGCACACAAATAAAAAGTGCGCAGCCGAAGCTACGCACAAAAAACGCATAACTCCAACTGTCGCCAAACAATCCAACATAGTCGCCTACACAGCGGTATGCTATTTAGAGCATGCATTTTTATCAAAAGAGATAAAAATAGCATACGGACATTACTGCAAAATATTCATTTGTGATATTGTTGGCTCTTTTATTTTATCATTTTGAGAATAATAAGTCAACAAAAAACGGGCGATTCGTGAATCGCCCCTACGTAAAGCAGGATATACGCCGAAAGTATTATTAAATTGTTTGGAAGCGAAGCTTCCCCACAATGCAACCGAAGGTTGCAATTCATGCCGTAAGGCAATTCATTCGAGCGTTAGCGAGTTTTCATTTTTCATGAATTGGCTTCGCCATGAAATGATTTTTGCAAAATCATGAATTTTCGCTTCGCTCAATGAAATGAATTGCGGTGCAATTCAATAAAAAACAGACCTGAACTATCAGGTCTGTTTTTATTTGTATCGGTATTATTTCTCTTCCATAAATACTTTGAATGCTCTGTATGCCATATAGACGTCGAGCTTCGCGGTGATTTCAAACGGAGCGTGCATCGAAAGTACCGGAACACCGAGGTCGATAACGTCGATGTCGAGCGCTGCGAGATACATTGCGACTGTTCCGCCGCCGCCTGCGTCAACCTTACCGAGTTCGCCCGTCTGCCATACAACCTTGTTGGCGTCGAGCATATTTCTGATTTTGCCCATGTACTCAGCCGAAGCGTCGGACGTGCCTGCCTTGCCCGCTCTGCCGGTGTACTTGGTGATAACAACGCCCTTGTTGCAGTAGGAAGCGTTCTTTCTTTCGGATACGTCGGGGAAGGTCGGGTCAAATGCCGCGTTTACGTCAGCCGAAAGGCACTGAGTGTTGGTCAGTACGGTGTGGTAATTGATACCCTGCTGCCATGCGAGGTCGGCAACAAAATACTTGAAATATGAGGAATTAAGTCCCGTGTTACCGTCGGAGCCGATTTCCTCCTTGTCGGTGAGAATTGCGATAGCGGTATAGGTCGGATTCTTAAGAGCGAAGATAGCCTCAGCCGCGGTGTATGCGCAAACTCTGTCGTCCTGACCGTAGGAGCCGACGAAGCTTCTGTCGAAGCCGATATCGTTAGCCTTGAATGCGGGAACAATTTCAAGCTCTGCCGAGAGGAAGTCGCTCTCAACAATGCCGTACTTCTCGTTGAGGAGCTTCATAATGTTGAGCTTGACCTTCTCGCCGGCCTTGTCGTCATTGAACGGACGTGAGCCGATAAGGATGTTGAGCTCTTCGCCTCTTACGCCGTCGGCAAGTGTGCGCTTCATCTGTTCCTGACCGAGGTGGGGAAGAAGGTCGGTTACAACGAACTGAGGCTCGCCCTCTTTTTCGCCGATATTGACCTCAACCTTCGAGCCGTCGCGTCTGATGAGCACGCCGTGAAGCGAAAGCGGAATAGCGGTCCACTGATACTTCTTGATACCGCCGTAGTAGTGGGTCTTGAACAGAGCCATATCGGTATCCTCGTAAAGCGGATTCTGCTTTAAGTCAAGACGGGGTGAATCGATATGAGCCGCAGAAAGTCTTACGCCGTCCTTAAGCGGCTTCTTGCCGATAATTGCAAGAATAACGGATTTGCCGCGGTTATTGTAATAAACCTTGTCGCCTGCCTTGTACTTCTTATCGCGGTCGAAGGGAACGTAACCAAGCTTTTCCGCTTTGGCTACAATATACTTAACCGCTTCGCGCTCTGTCTTTGACGCGTTGAGGAAAGCCTTGTAGTCCTCGCAGAACTTGTCCGCCTTCTTAACCTCTGCGGCTGAAATAATTTCCGCAGCGTGTTTGGGTTCGTAGAAAAGCTCCTTCTTGAGTTCTTCTGCCTTTGAGTTTTCTTTACTCATGTTTACAACTCCTCTTTATATAGTGAATTATATGTTTTTCTGGCATTATTGATTTTGCTCAGATAATGTGCGGTGACTGATGACGGGATTTTTTTGAGCGTTACTCCGTCGTCTGAATACTCGCTGTTAGTAAGCCAGCCCGCGACCTTGTTTATACCTGCGTGGTAGGCGCAAACCGCCGCGTCCTCACTTTCAAATTTTGAAAGCAGTATCGAGTAAAATACAGCGCAGTACTTAATCGCGATTTCGGGATTTCTCAAATCCTCCTCGGTGTAGCTTTCGCCCGTTTTGGTTTCGAGCCACGAAAGCGTGTCGGGCATAATCTGCGTCAGTCCTATCGCACCCGCATTTGAAACGGCGTTTTCGTCGAAGCCGCTTTCAACCTGTATCGTTGCGTACAGCAAATCGCGCGGAACCGAATATTCCTCGGCATATTTTTCGACGTAATTCTGATATTTTATCGGGTGCGTATAGTGCACAAAGCCTTTATAACCGATAAAGCCGACTGCGCAGATTATTATAGCAGAAATCAGAAGCAAAATAAATGCTTTGCTGCCGCTTTTTTTATTTTTTCTCTTTTTTGGCCTGCTCATTATCGAGTATCTCCGAAATTTTCTTTTCAAGTGTTTTGAGACTGTTGTTCTTTACGGTATAGTCCGCTTTCTGTTTATAGTATGCGTCATCCTTCTGAGCGTCAATGCGCTTTTCGGCGGCCGCTCTGGTAATACCGTCTCGGGTGATAATCCGTTCAAGGCGTTTTTCGCGGTCGGCGGTTACGAAAACGGTAAAATCGCAGAGCTTATCAGCTCCGCTTTCGTAAAGACCTATCGCGTCAATCAAAACGCCGTTGAAGTTTTGTTTTGCTTTTTGTTTAATTATTCTTTTAATCTTCTTTATAACCGCAGGGTAACAGATGCCGTCGAGCTTTTCGGCGGTTTGCTTATTGCGAAATGCCCTTGCGGCGAGCTTCGGGCGGCTTAAAGAGCCGTCATTTTTGATTATATCATTACCGAAGGCATCACACAGCGCGGCTAAGACGTCGGCATCGTTCTCCACAACCTCGTGGGCGACCTCGTCGGCGTCAAGATGATAGTATCCGCGTTTTTCAAGCAGCTGACAGACAGTGGATTTGCCCGCGCCCGTCTGCCCGGTAATTCCGATGATTTTCATTATTGATTACCTTTTCCGTATTCTTTTAATGCGTTATATTCAATGTAGTTCCAGCAGTTTTCGAATTCACGTTGATTTCTTATTACTCTGTCATAATAATTCCTATGCCAGATTTTCTCGGAATTTGAATTTGCAGAATGTATCTCCTTGCTGATATTCATTTTCAGATATCCGATTATCTTTGACAGCGTACTGCGCTGTAAGGGCGATTCACGAATCGCCCGTATGGGATTTCCATGAATCATTAAAAGCAGATGTATGTGATTGGGCATAATAATACAGTTAATCACATCAACCTCAGGAAATCTTTTTGAAAGATTGCCGATATGCTTTTTACAGATTTTTCCGTTTTCATTGAGGTTTATGCATTTATCTTTAGCAAACCGCACGGGCGATTCGTGAATCGCCCTTACGTTATATGTGCCGAAAAGCCACCTTTTGCGGTCTGTTAACAACGTGATAAAATAACACCCGTTTTGCGAATAGTCATAGTTGGGAAGTCTTAACGCCTTCCTTTCGGGATATTTGTTTTCGCTCATAATTCAATTATATTAAACCCTGCAGAGCGGATGAGGCGGTTATAAACGGCAAGGCCCAGTCCCGTTATTTCGGGACAGCGCGCGTACACGGTTTTCGCGCCCTTTTCGTCAAGCTCGCGAAGCGCGGAAAACAGTCGGTGCGCCTCGGACCGTGAATCGTCCGCCTTGCCGTAGGTTACGGCGTTATTGAAATGCCCTTCCTCGCCTTCGAAGCAGAGCACAAAACAGTCGAGGTCCTTTACGTAATTATAAAACTTTTCAAAATCGCCCTTGACTATTGTGATTTTGGCCTTAGGGGCGTAATGCTTGTATTTCATACCCGGCGAAGCGGCCGTTTCGCCGTCACGCAGTCGGTTGAGAACCGCGTCGGAAATATTGATTTTGCCGATTGTGCTTTCAATCATCCCGACCGTTATTCCGCCGGGACGCAGCAGGGTGGGGGTATCGCCGACAAAGCTTATGACCGTCGACTCAACTCCGATTTCGCATTCGCCGCCGTCAATGATAAGCGGGATTCGTCCGTTCATATCGTCAAAAACGCTCTGTGCATCGGTCGGACTCGGAGAGCCCGAAAGATTGGCGCTCGGCGCGGCAAGCGGAACGCCGCAGGCTGAGATAATCGCCCGTGCATATTCGCTTTTCGGCATTCTCACCGCAACCGTGTCAAGTCCTCCTGAGGTGACGTCGGGGATAACAGAGCTTTTTTTCATTATCATGGTCAGCGGTCCCGGCCAGTATTTTTCAGCCATAACCCTGACCTTTTCGGGTATTTCCGTTACGAGCGGCGCAAGCTGAGAAAGCTCGCTGATATGAACAATAAGCGGATTGTCCGCGGGTCTTCCCTTGGCTTCAAATATCTTTCTGACAGCCGCTTCGTCAAAGGCGTTTGCGGCAAGTCCGTAAACCGTTTCCGTGGGAATCGCGACTACAGAGCCGTCGGCAATAAGGCGTCTCGCCTCGGCGAGCGCCGTATCACGGTCTTTTCGGATGTCAATCAGCGATGTCTTCATTGTCGAGATAGTCCTTTGCCTCTCTGTAACTCTTGAACTGTTCGTTTGCAAGCCTGCAAATCTTTCGTGCGTAATAATGCGCTTTTTCCTGCTCGCCCAGACGTGACGAATATTCAAACAGCGCGCCGTACGCCGAAACAAAAGACAGCGGTGAGCGCTTGCTTTCGGGAATGGGTTTGCCGTTCTTAAATTCGGGCTGATTCAGGCGTTCGGCTTCAAGCGCTTCGTCAAAGCTTTCGGATGAGCGCAGTCTGTAATTCAAATCAAGCGCGTCTGCAATTCCGTTCTTTTTGAAAAAATACTGAATCGATTTTGAGGAATCTGCAATACAGCGTTCCATACGGCTTTTGCGGAATTCATATTCTTTGAAATCATAGTCGTTGAGCGCCATACTCGCGAGCAGAACGTGATGGTCGGTCATCTGGGAATACGGCGGCTTTTTGACGTCGCATTTGTCCAGAAAAGCGTAGGAGCATTTTTTTGCTTCCTCTTCCTCGCCCATATCGTAAAGCGCGGTTGCCTTGCAGAGCGTGGCGGTTCCGATATAGTCAAGCTGAACAGATTTGAGTATTGAAAGCATTTTGTCCGATGCGTCGAGCGTCGCGCTCAGGTCAAGCTGATTGTTCGCCGTTTTGATTATTTTTGAAAACTTAAACACGGCAACAAGGTCAACGAGCGTCATCGGAATTGCAATTGCGAACGCAAATGCGAGTACCGCCCATATCGGCAGACTGTCGTAGAGTATAATAAGCGTCAGCGCGGCGGCGAGGCCGATAACGTAAAGCGCAATACGGATGCCCTTATGATTTCTTATTATAAAGCGTTCAATGGGGTTAATACTGAATTTCTTCATATTATTACTCCTCGGCTTTTAGTTTTTCGGCTGTATCGGCAGTAATCAGCGCGTCTATGATTTCGTCAATATCGCCGTTCATAATAGCTTCGATTTTGTAGAGCGTGAGGCCGATTCTGTGGTCGGAAACTCTGCCCTGAGGGAAGTTGTAGGTGCGGATGCGCTCGCTTCTGTCGCCCGTGCCGACCTGAGCCTTGCGGGCGCCTGCGATTTCGGCGTTCTGCTTTGCCTGCTCAATTTCAAGAAGTCTTGAACGAAGCACCTTGAGCGCCTTGTCCTTGTTTTTATACTGGCTTCTCTCATCCTGACACTCGACAACCATACCCGTCGGAATATGTGTTACGCGAATTGCGGATGAGGTCTTGTTGACCTTCTGACCGCCCGCGCCCGAGGAACGGAAAACGTCAATCTGCAAATCCGCGGGATTGAGCTCGAAGTCAACTTCCTCGGCTTCGGGCAGAACGGCAACGGTAACCGTTGAGGTCTGGATTCTGCCCTGACTCTCGGTTTCGGGAACGCGCTGTACGCGGTGGACGCCGCTTTCAAACTTAAAGCGCGAATAGGCGCCGTCGCCCTCGACTGAAAAGCTGATTTCCTTGTAGCCGCCAAGCTCGGTTTCGTTCTCGTTGAGTATTTCGGTTTTCCAGCCCTTGCGCTCGGCATACATCGAGTACATTCTGAACAGAGAACCTGCAAAAAGCGCCGCTTCCTCGCCGCCCGCGCCCGCACGGATTTCGACAATTACGTTTTTGTCGTCGTTTGGGTCTTTGGGCAGAAGTAGGATTTTCAGCTCCTCCGAGCATTTCTCGATATCAAGCTTAGCCTGCTCGTATTCCTCCTGAACAAGCGCCTTGAAATCCCTGTCGAGCCCGCCTTCGTCAAGCAGCTGCTTTGACTCGGTGAGCGTGGCGTCGATTTTTTTATATTCGCGGAACTTCTCAACAACGGGCGCAAGATTTTTCTGCTCCTTCATTAAAGAAGCATATTCCTGCTGGTCCGAAATTATATTCGGGTCGCACAGAAGTTCATTGATTTTTTCGTAGCGGTCTTCAATTCCCTGAAGCTTATCTGTCATTATTCTTCGTCCTCACGGATAATTTTCTTGATGTTCTTTTCAATTTTCACGCGCGGCACCATAACCTCTCGGCCGCAGTTCTGACAGCGCAGACGGAAATCCATTCCCGAACGCAGCACAAGCATCTGATTGCCGCCGCAGGGGTGCGGCTTCTTCATAACGAGTATGTCGTTTACACGGACGTCCATAAGCGCCTCCTTAAATAAGATTAAATTATAGTATAACATATTACTTAAAAAAATTCAAATTCTTAACCCGCGTCCGCCTGCATATAATTTTAGTACGAAAATTTGTAAGGTGATAATATGAACGAGTATTTACCCGAGGGTATGGGGGCGGACGCCGTCAGAAGCTTTGATAAGGCAACGCTGAGAAGGGCGTATGACCAGCATTTGTATCTTGAAGCCCGCCCGCTGATGTGCGACAGCGGGCACAATCTGCATTTTGATTTGGGCACGGTTCATGCGGTTATGCCGCGGGCCGAGTGCGCTTTGGGCATAGACGACGGCAGCGTGCGGGACATAGCGATTATTTCGCGCGTCAATAAGCTGACGGGATTTTACATAACGGAGCTTAACGAGGACTCGGCCGTGCTTTCCAGGGTTGAGAGGCAGAACGAGACTATTGAAAACTATATTTCCAAGCTTGTCTGCGGCGATATCATAGACGCGCGAATCACACGAATCGAGTCCTTCGGCGCGTTCTGCGACATAGGTGCAGGAATAATCGCACTTCTTCCCGTTGACAGCGTTTCTGTTTCGCGCATTCCTTCACCTGCGGTGAGATTCAGGACGGGCGACTGTATAAAGGCGGCGGTGCGCTCGTTTGATACTCAGGGCAGGGTTTTGCTTACGCACAAGGAGCTGCTGGGCACGTGGGAGGAAAATGCGGCGCTTTTCAACGTCGGCGAAACGGTCACGGGCGTTATACGCTCAACCGAAAGCTACGGCGTGTTCGTCGAGCTTATGCCGAATCTTGCGGGACTTGCCGAATTCAATCCCGAGGCTCGGGAGGGACGGCGGGCAAGTGTGTTTATCAAGAGCATAAATCCCGAAAAAATGAAAATAAAGCTAATTATCGTCGATACCGATTCCGAGAATGCGCCGAGAGAGCCCGTCAGATATTTTATCGACAGCGGGCATATTGATTACTGGCAGTATTCGCCCGACTGCTGCGAGCGCAGGGTGTTCAGTCGTTTTTAGTTTGAATTCTGTTGCATTTTTACACCGTCTATGCTATACTTAATTTAATTGTTGATAATTTCAGGGAGGAATTAGCATGACGAAAAAAATGTCAAAGAAAATAATAAGTGTAATTATGTCGGTTATACTTGTTGCGCTTTGTCTTACTCCTGCATTTGCGGCGACGAAAAAGGTTAATCCTATTCTCGTTATCTCGGGCTTCTCTCAGTACAAGTTCGTTGATACCGCGTCGGGCAAGCAGGTCTGGACACCCGAGGCAAGCATCCTTACCGACGCTATTACAAGAGCGCTTCCGCCTCTTGCAACACTTCTCGCTTCCGGCAGGACAAAGGCCGACTACGACAAGTTCGTTGACGACGCCGAGGGCCCGCTTATGGACGTGCTCAAGTACGTTGCGGTTAATCCCGATGCAGAGCCTGCGAACAAGAACGTAAAGCTTATCGACCAGTTTACTGGTCCCGTTTCCGACTACGATTACGACTGGGTCAAGACGGTATTTGAAAATGATATCGTTGATATAGTCTGCAACGCTGTCGGCAGAGAAAACGTATGGGTTTACGGTCTGGACTGGCGTGTTGATCCGCTTGTTCTCGCAGACGAAATCCACGAATACGTTGAAAACATCAAGGCCCGCACGGGTTGCGACAAGATTTCGATTTCCGGTATCAGCATGGGCGGTATCGTTATGTCCTGCTATCTTATGAAGTACGGCTATGAGGATCTTAGCAACATCACCTACCTTTCAGCCGCATTCACGGGACTTGACTATGTCGGCGAAATGTATTCCGGTAAAATCAAGATCGATCCCGACGGACTTTACAATATCATCAATCAGTCGATGCACGACACAACGGTAAGCGATATTCTTCAGAGAACTCAGATTCTCGATATGCTTATGCCCGTTGTTGACGACCTTATCAAATACGAAAGCGACAGACTTTTCGTTGAGGTGCTCGTCCCCACGTTCGGTTATAACACAGGCATGTGGTCCTTTGTTCCCGCCGAATACTTTGAGAGCGCGGTTAAATACATGGGCGCGCGAATGAACGAGGGTTCGCCCGAGGAGAGAGCAATTTTCTGGGGCAAGGTTTACGACTATCACAACAACGTTCAGACCAAGATAGGCGATTTCCTCAAGCAGGCTCAGGCTGACGGCGTAACCGTTTCCGTAGTTTCTCACTACAATATGCAGATGCCGCCCGTATCTCCCGCTTCGTTCCGTCAGGGCGACCAGGTTATCGAGACCAGACACACCAGCGGCTTCGCTACGGTTTCCGACCTCGGCAAGACGCTCGGCGACAACTATCCCGTTACCGCCCACGTTTCAATCGACAGAATGATTGACGCAAACACTGCATTCCTTCCCAACAATACATGGTTCCTCAAGGACGTCCAGCACGTAGGCTTCTCGAACAAGAGCTCAAGAGATAACGGCGCGTTCTTCGGCTGGATACTTACCCAAGAGGGTACGGACGTTTATACCGACAACCGTTTCCCGCAGTTTATGCAGTACTTCCCGACCGACTATGAGCTTCATCCCATCGGCGATGCCGACGGCAACTTCAAGCTTTCTGTTGCCGACGTTAAGCTCGTGCTTAAATCGGTCAGCGGTCTGACAACTCTCACCGAGCTTCAGTCGCGTATGTCGGAAATCAACGGCGACAGCAAGGTAAGTCTTGTTGACGCGAGACTGATACTCCAGAGCCTTGCGGCTAACGCATAAAAATTCATTAAATCAAGTCCGCCTTTAAGGCGGACTTTTTTTGCGCATAATATTTATTTGTTGTTAAAAATATGATATAATAATATTTCAAAGGTTTTTAAGGAGATATTATGGACGTTACCGTTTTCAATTCAAGAGACCGATATTTCAAAAGCGAATTCGGCGCAGTTGCAGAGGGCACCTGCGTCAGATTCAGGATTGTCCTGCCGCGCTCGTTTATGTGCAACGACGCGGTGCTCTGCATCAGGCGCGACGACGGTGATTTTGATTACAGTCACATGTTCTGGGCGGGCATGAGCGGCGAGGACTGCGAAATATGGGAGGTTGAAGTTACGCCCGACGAGGCGGGACTGTACTGGTATTACTTCTCAATTCAGTCTCCCTGGGGACAGACGAGCGTCTATAATGACGGTAACGGTGTGGCGCGCTTTGCCGAGGGTGAGGAGGAGCAGAAGCTCTGGCAGCTGACCGTTTATTCAAAGGATTTCAAAACTCCCGACTGGCTTAAGGGCGGCGTTATGTATCAGATTTTCCCCGACCGCTTTTATAACTCAGGCAAAAAGAAAACGGGTGTGCCTGCCGACAGAATTCTGAGAAACGATTACGAAAATCTGCCGTACTGGCGTCCCGACGAAAACGGCAAGGTGCTTAACAACGACTACTTCGGCGGAGATTTCCGCGGAATTGAAAAGAAGCTCGACTATTTAAGCGAACTTGGCGTTAACTGTATTTACCTCAACCCCGTGTTCGAGGCGCATTCAAACCACCGCTACAACACCGCCGACTATTTCAAAACCGATCCGCTTCTCGGCAGCGAGGAGGACTTCAGAAAGCTCTGCGACTCTGCGCACAGGAGGGGAATACGCATTATTCTTGACGGCGTTTTTTCGCATACGGGCGACGACAGCGTGTATTTCAACAAATACCGCCGCTACGGTGACGGCGGCGCATACAACACCAAAAAGTCACCGTATTACAAGTGGTACGATTTCTGGGACTATCCCGACAGCTACCGCAGCTGGTGGGGTTTTGAAACCCTGCCCGAGGTCAACGAGGAAAACCCGTCGTATATAAAGTTTATGACGGGCAGGGACGGAGTTATCGAAAAATGGCTTAAGGCGGGCATTGACGGCTGGCGGCTTGACGTTGCCGACGAGCTGCCCGACGTGTTCATTGACGCGGCGAGAAAGGCGGTAAAGCGCACCAAGTCCGACGCGGTGCTTCTCGGCGAGGTCTGGGAGGACGCTTCGAACAAAATCTCC
>JAEEGI010013904.1_pt1 | contig 17007 bp, 14 predicted proteins | sample 8958751 | NCBI WGS metagenome assembly JAEEGI01 (sample SAMN16246545, study PRJNA631951) | gut metagenome | biome: gut microbiome; feature: rumen; material: KS-attached | host: Bos | place: Iran: Karaj | collected 2018-10
GACGTGCGCCGCATGCGCTCCAAGCGCGCCAGCAAGGTGGCTCAGCGCCGCCTCAAGGCTGCCCGTGGCTTTGCCTCGCGTGGCGACAGGAGCGGTTTCTATGCCGAGATGCTGAACGCCCTCTGGGGCTACATGAGCGACAAACTGTCCATCCCAGTGAGCGAGTTGAGCAAGGACAACATCAATGCCGAGCTGGAGCAGTATGGCATCGATGAACAGTTGCGCCAGGAGTCTATAGCACTCATCGATAAGTGCGAGTTTGCCCAGTACGCACCCGAGTTGGCCTCTGGCGACATGCATGCCGTTCTCGACGAGGCAGCGGGTGTCATCGACCGTCTGGAGAGTGTGAAACGCAAGAAAACAACCACTGTACAGTCATGAAACAGTTCATCATCACCATACTATTAGCCGTGTTGGCGTTGCCACTGGTGGCCGATAATGCCAACATCGACCGTGCCAACAAGGCCTATAAGCAGGAACTCTATAATGAGGCATTGAACCTCTACCTGCAGGAGGCCGAGAAGACGGGTGTATCGTCGGCGCTGTACTGTAACATCGGCGACACCTACTATCGCCTCAAGGACAACGTCCACGCTGTCCTCTACTATGAGCGTGCCCTGCTGCTCGACCCGTCGAACAGTGACGCGCGATTCAACCTGGAGTTTGTGCGCGGCAAGATGCAGTTGCCCGACGATGCTGGCGACTCGTGGTTCAGCAACTGGGTGGACCAGACGGTGAGCCGCTTGTCGAGCAATGCATGGGCCATCATTGCCATCGTCACCTTCCTGCTGTTCCTGGCTGGTGTAGCGATTTATATGTTTATGGACAATGTGCTGATGCGCAAGATAGGATTCTTTGGGGGTGCGGTGCTGGTTGTTGCCAGCATCCTGGCTAATCTGGCCGCCTTCCATGTCTATCACAAGGCTACGGGCGGTAATGGTGCCATCATCATGCCCGAGAGTGTCACCTTGAGCACAGCTCCGCGTGAGCCTCGTGACAAGGAGGAAGAGGCCTTTGAGCTACAGCAAGGCACCCGTGTCGAGATTGTCGATTCCATCGCCGACAAGACACACGGCAAGTGGTTGCAGGTGTCCACCGCAGGAGGTCACAAGGCATGGCTCAAAGCCAAGGACATCGAGGTGATTTAATGAGTGACTAATGACAAGCGACTGAAGCAGAATGCTCGATTTCTTGATTGACATAGACACCGAGGCTTTGCTGGCCGTGAACGGGTTCCACGACGCGTTCCAGGACGCATTGTGGTGGATGGTCACCGCCAAGTGGTCATCAATCCTGCTCATGTTATCCATCGCTTGGGTCTTGATGCGTCAGAACCGTCGCCATGCGTTGCTCCTGTTGGCCATGCTTGCACTGGCGGTGCTCCTTGCCGATCAGGTGGCTTCGGGACTCATCAAGCAGCTTGTGGAGCGCTTGCGCCCCACCCACGACCCGTCGCTGGAGTCGGCAATCCACGTCATCAATGGTTATCGTGGGGGCATGTATGGCTTCGTTTCGAGCCATGCCTCCAATTTTGTGGCGGCCTCTACGCTTATAGCCCTTGTGATGAGGCATCGCGCTGTAGTCGTCAGCATGTTCACATGGGCGCTGCTGCAATGCTACAGCCGTGTGTATTTAGGCGTCCATTATCCCGGCGACATCTTGGGGGGCATTATCATTGGGCTTTTATCGGGATGGCTCGTGTGGCTTTTCATGCGCTGGATTCAGCACCGTTACCGCCTCTCGGAAGGGTGCTATACCCGCACCGACGCTGCCGTGATAGCCTCGGCTATTGGCCTCACTATCATTGTCCTGCTCATCGCTGCACTGTATCAGTGCCTGTGACATTTGCATTTTGCATTTTTTGCCGCGATTAGCCTTTTTTCTTGAAGATTTATTTTGTGAATTGGGTAAAACATCGTATTTTTGTGGAGAAACTTGTGCGCATCTGAATCCGTGACCTTTGCATCGGTGTGGAGGTGCTGCCAAGTTGATGGAATGAATTAGAACTGAATCTATAACTCAAAAGAACTATAATCAAGTATCGCCTATGTCGAGGACAATCACTTTCAACGAACTGAGACGCATCAAGAATCGTCTGCCCGAAGGCTCCATCCACACGATCGCCGACAAACTCAACCTGCCGGTTCAGTCGGTGCGCAACTATTTTGGCGGGTCTAATTATGAGTTGGGAACCAATATGGGTTTCCATCTGGAGCCGGGTCCCGACGGTGGACTGGTCGTGCTCGATGATCCCCAGATCCTGGACATGGCACTCGAGATTCTAGAGAATTCCTAACCCCCTAACCCATAGCATCTCATGGACAGCAAGAACAATAACGACCCCAACAGGCTCATTACCGTAGCCATCCACACGTTTGACCGCGCGGTGGAGCTCAAAAACACGCTCGAGGAAGAAGGCATCGAGGTGAAACTGCACAACGTCAACCTCGACGAGAAAGTCCTCAGCTCGGGAGTGAGGGTACGCATCCGTGAGCGTGACCTGCCGCAGGCGCTGCAGATCATCGAGTCGCCCGAGACCACGACGAGCGACAAGTGCTGTGTGTTGCTGCCCGTGGATTTTGGCAAGTACTCGCTCAAGTCGGTCAAGCTGGGCATGGAATATGCCCGTCGCAGCCGTGGCCGCGTGCTGTTGCTCCATAGCTACATCAATGAGCGTCACACGATGTCGTTGCCCTTCGGCAGCGACCGTTATGACAGCCCTGAGGACGAAATCAAGGGCATCAAGAAGAATGCGCGTGAGCGCATGGAAGAGTTCACCAAGATGCTCAATGAAAAAATCGCTGCAGGAGAGTTGCCCAAGGTGAAAATCGACACTAGGGTGACCGAGGGAATCCCCGAGGAGCAGATTCTGCACTATGCCCAAAAGAATGACGTTTCCCTCATTGTTATGGGCACCAGCGGCACCAACCGCCGCCGTCAGAATCTCATCGGCAGCGTTGCCGGCGAGGTGATGGACGCCTGCAAATTCCCCATTTTCACCGTGCCCATCGGCATGCCCGACATCGGCCTGACCGATATCACCCATGTGGCGTTTTTCTCTAACCTCATTCAGCAGGATATCATCTCGTTTGACCGTTTCGCACGCTTGTTCAACATGCGCGGCGTCGAGGTGACCATCGTCCCCGTGGTTGACAAGAAGGAACGTCGGCTGGTGGATCAGTCCCTCCAGCAGCTGGCGCAGTACTGCCGCGAGCATTACCCCGAGTGCACGTTCAAGACCAAGCGCATCGCCACCAAGTCGTTTATCGATAACGTATCCCAGTTCATCAAGGACGAGGGCATCCAGCTTATCGCGGTCCCCAACAAGAAGTCGAGCATCTTCTCGCGCCTGTTCAACCCCAGTCTGGCTCACCGTGTCCTCTTCCAGACCGACACGCCCATGCTCGTCGTTCCCGTGTGACCGACGTCGTCGTTTTATGCACTATCCGGGTGCTGCAGCCGATGTGCGTGGAAATGGTGAATTGTTCCCGTTGAATGGCCCCTCATGGTCCTTGTTTTTTGAGTACATCGGCAATATTCTCTACGCCTTGTTGCTGCGTCGCCTGCCCACTCGGTGGCTGGCAGTGCTGGCATGTCTGTCGGGTTGCATGCTTGCCCATATCGCTGTGAGCGACGGTTATTTGGGAGTAGGATGGACCATGGCCGAGGGCGGCTTGTGGACAGGGCTGGTGCGCATGCTGTTCCCCTATACGATGGGCATGCTCATGGCGAGGGTATTCAGCCCATTGAACAAGGCAACGGGTGCCTTCTGGATTTGTGGCACCATCATTTTGCAGGTAGGTTGTCTTCCGCTTATGTTCGGCGACTTGTTGCCGTGGCAGAACGGCCTGTACGATGCCCTTTGTGTCATCGTGGTGTTTCCGAGCCTGGTGTGGCTAGCTGCTTCCCATCTGACACCGGGCGCGATGACCCGGCGCTTGAGCCGTTTCTTAGGCGAATTGAGTTATCCCCTATATGCAGTACACTACCCGCTGATGTATCTCTTCTATGCCCACATCGGTTTTGATGGCAATCTTGTTCCCATCTCCAAGATGAATGATGTCTGGCCCGTTGCGGTGGCTCTGCCGGTGGCCTGCATCCTGCTGGCGTGGCTCTGCTGGCGCTTCTACGATCGTCCTGTACGCCGTTATTTCATGAAGGCCAACAAGATGACCCAGCACAGGGCGAGCAAGGCAAACAGCGACGAGAACATGTAGAACTGGCGGCGGATGTAGCGTCGCTCAGGGCGCATGAAACTGCCGCGCATAAACATATAGGCTGCCATAAAGACAAAGCAGTCGTCTAAATAACCGACGATTCCCTTGCTGTCAAAGTCTCCGGGCCACACAATGTAGCCGACTGCAGCAATAACGAGCAGAATCCCAATCACACGGCACAACTTCATCCCCGTGCTAATTTCCTGCGTTTCTTTCTCTTTCATCTCCATATATTTAATCTGTATGTCTATTGGTTAGAATGATTAATGTTGTTGACTATTATCCGAAGATTTTGCCTTGCCATAACTGTTGAAGGAAGTAGTTGGCTGGCATTACTTCCACATCGTGGAAAGAGCGGGGGAGCACATCCATCGAAACGATGATCAAACGTGCTGCGTGGTGTTCTTCCTTGAATGCTTTGAGACCGCGCAGGTGTTTGGATTTCACTTCTTGGCATGACTTGAATTCGATGGCAACTTGAGCATCACCTAGTACAGCATCAACTTCATACCCCGTATAGGTGTGCCAGTAGGAGAGAGTGTCTTCAAGGTCATGATAACCCAGATAGGCAATGATCTCTTGCATGAGCAAATGCTCAAAAGCGTGGCCGAAATCCTCGCTGCCTGGCAATAGATTGCTGCGGTGCAGTAAGTAATTGGGCAATGCCACGTCAAAGTAGTAAAAACGTGGAGCTTTGTTGACCTTTCGTTTCACGGTTCGGCTAAAAGCCGGCACAATGTAACCGATGAGCGTTTGTTCTAGGATATTGAAATACTCCTTGACTGTTTTGGCGTCGATACCGCAGTCTTGTGCCACGTTTCTGTAATTCACGATCTCACCATTGGTGAGCGCAGCAATTTCCATAAATCGAGTGAAAGATGGTAATCGGCGTACCAATGCCTCTGCCGCAATTTCTTCTTTTAGATAAACCGAGACATAGGCCTGTAGTCGTTTATGGAGTTGATGCTCATCAGGTGCTAGATAATGAGTAGGCAACATACCGCGATTTACGGCCTTTACCAAGTCGAAATCTGGAATCTCATCGCTGACAAGAGGATAGAGCACATTTCTCACGGCACGTCCACCGAGCGTATTTACGCCTTTGCGTTTCAACTTGCGTGCACTTGACCCACTAAGGATGAAATGTATATCCTTTCGGCTGATTAGCCAATGAACTTCATTGAGCAATTCAGGAATCAGTTGAATTTCATCGATGATGACTACTTCGCCTGGCTCGCAATCCTGCAATTCCTGTCTAAGCAACGAGGGGTTGCGTCGTAACCGCTCGTAAGTGTCGTACTCAAGCATATCATAAAAACGGCTGCCAGGAAAAAGCGACAGCAACAATGTCGTTTTCCCGGTTTGGCGCGCCCCAAACAAGAACACACTGCCATATTTTACATCTTCAATCTTTAAAAAACGTTGTATCATAATCTTTATAAAAATCATGAAAAACAGGAATACAACTCCGTATTTTTCTATAAAATCGGGAGTATGACTCCATATTTTAATGCAAAATTAGATACAAATTTTCAAATCTCCAAACAACAAGCTAATTATTGTCGTTAGATAAACTCAATGAAAATAAGAAATGTTCCTATTACAGTTGGTGGAATAGCTATGATTTGGGTTGCTCTATGCCTTTCATCGAGAGGGCGATGCGGCCGCGTTCCATGTCGATGCCGCTGACGACGACGCGCACGTGCTGGTGGACGTGAACCTGCTTGGCGGGAGGCAGGCCGCGCTTGGGCATCTGGGAAACGTGCACGAGGCCATCCTTGTGGATGCCCAGGTCAACGAAGGCACCAAACTGCGTCACGTTGGTCACGATGCCGTTCAATTCCATACCTTCGCGCAGGTCCTTGATATCGTTGACGCTGTCGTCAAATTCCCACACCTGTACCGTCGAGCGCGGATCGCGGCCGGGTTTCTCCAGCTCGCTCATGATGTCGCGCAGGGTGGGCTCGCCCACGTCCTGCGAGAGGTAGCGTTGCAGGTCAATCTTGTCGCGCTGTGCCTTGTCCTTGATGAGGTCGGCGATGTTGCACCCGCAATCACGTGCCATCTGCTGCACCAGGGCATAGCGCTCGGGGTGCACGGCACTGTTGTCCAGTGGGTTGTCGCTCTCGGGTACACGCAGGAATCCTGCTGCTTGCTCAAAGGTCTTAGGTCCCAGCTTGGGCACCTTGAGCAGTTGCTGGCGTGAAGTGAAATGACCGTTGGCGGCACGGTAGTCCACGATGTTTTGGGCGAGGGTGGGGCCCAGGCCGGCGATGTAGGTGAGCAGTTCCTTGGAGGCGGTATTGACGTTTACGCCCACACTGTTGACACAGCTCTGCACGGTAAAGTCCAGCGCTTCTTTGAGCCTCGTCTGGTCCACGTCATGCTGGTATTGTCCCACGCCGATGGACTTGGGGTCTATCTTGACCAGTTCGGCCAACGGATCGAGTAGACGGCGGCCGATGGAAACGGCACCGCGCACCGTCACGTCCTTGTCGGGAAACTCGTCGCGGGCAATTTTGCTGGCACTGTAAATCGATGCACCGTTCTCGCTCACGACAAACACGTCGATGGGGCGGCGGTAGCGGATGCGCTTCAGGAATCGCTCGGTCTCACGGCTGGCTGTACCGTTACCCAGGGCGATGGCGTCGATCTTGTAAGCCTCGGTGAGCGAGTGGATTTTTTTAGTTGCGCCCTCGATGTCGTTGTGGGGAGCGGTGGGGTAGATGACGTCGTTGTGTAGCAGGTTGCCCTGTTCATCAAGGCACACGACCTTGCAGCCCGTTCGGAATCCCGGGTCAACGGCCAACACACGCTTGCGACCCAGCGGTGGAGCGAACAGCAATTGGCGCACGTTTTGGGCGAAGGTTTCGATGGCTTCATCGTCGGCTTTCTCTTTGGCGGCAGAGGCAAACTCAGTCTCGATGGATGGCTTGATGAGGCGCTTGAAACTGTCCTCGGCGGCCTCCTCGACCAACTGCGAGGCTTCGCCGTTACCTTTAACGACGATGCGTGCGATGTTGTCGAGCGTGCGGTCATCATTGATCTCGATGCCCACCTTCAGGAACCCTTCTTTCTCACCGCGGCGGATAGCCAGCAGCTGGTGCGATGAAACGCGTTTGAGCGGCATCGAGTATTCATAGTAGTTCTCGTAGTTGCGGCCCTCGATTTCCTTACCCTTGACAAAATGGGACACGAGCCGTGCGTCATACTTGAAGCCGCGCCTGACGGCGTTACGCACTGCCTCGTTCTCGCTCACCCACTCGGCGATGATGTCCTGGGCGCCGGTGATGGCGGCATCGGTATCGGGCACCTTGTCACCGTCAACAAACTGTCGTGCACGCTGCTCGATGTTGTCACCACGCTGCGACATGATGATTTTGGCCAGTGGCTCCAGACCCAGTTGGCGTGCAGCCTCGGCGCGCGTCTTGCGTTTGGGTTTATATGGCAGGTAGATGTCCTCGAGTGTCGTGGCATCCCAGCAGTTGTTGATGCGGTCGGCAAGTTCGGGCGTGAGCTTGTCCTGCGCCTCGATGGTTTTGAGAATCGTGGCACGGCGCTTCTCCAACTCGCGGTAGTAGCGCAGCCGCTGGTCGATAGACTGGATGGAAAAGTCATCGAGGTTGCCGGTGACCTCCTTGCGGTAGCGGCTGATGAACGGGATGGTAGCACCGTCGTCAAGCAGATGGACGGTACCTGCCACCTGGTTGATAGGGATGTTGAGCTCTTGGGAGATGAGGGTTGAGAGTTTGTCTGCCATATTTCGTGGTTGTTTGTTTTTTAAAAATGAAGCTAACGTCTAACAGCTACTGCTTCTTTTTCAACGTGATGACGGTAATTTCTGGCGTGGCGCCGATGCGCATGGGCGGTCCCACCATGCCCGTGCCGATGTTGACATAGAGCCAGCGCCCGCCCTCGTTGTAGGCTCCGCCCCACTCTGGATAGCGGAAACTTGCCGGCGACCAGCGCCAGTTGCCCAATGTGAGCATCATCTGGAAGGCGTGGGTGTGGCCCGCCAGCATCAGGTCGATATTGCTGTTGGTAAGGGTATTGGCCCGCCAGGCATAGGGGTTGTGCTGCAGCAGTATTTTGAAGTTGGCATCCCGCAGGCCGCTGTAGGCGCGCACAAGGTTGCCACGCTTCTCGCCGAGACGGTCGCCGAAGTTCTCAGTCCCGATGAGCACAATCTGCTCATTACCGCGCTTGATGAGGGCGTAATCGTCGTTGAGCAGCCGCCAGCCCGCCTGCTGCTGCAGGTCGCACAGCGCCTTGCGGTCGGCCAGCTTGGCCTGTTCGTCCTCCCAGGTCACATAATTGTCGTAGTCGTGGTTACCCAACACCGAGAACACACCGTCAGGGGCATGTAGCCTGGATAGCAGGTCGCGGTAGGGTAGGGCCTCACAGGTTTCGCGGCTCACCAGGTCGCCCGTGAAGCATATCATGTCGGGATGCAATGCATTGATGGCGTTGACTTGCTTCTCGACGATGGCGGTGTGCCCGTCATAGGTGCCCAAGTGGGCATCGCTCCACTGCACGATGCGGTAGCCGTCAAATGCCTCGGGCAACCGTTCAAATTCCAGTGTCACCTCACGCACCTCGATTTTGCCGGGAGTGACGATGGCGCCCCACCACATCATGCCGAACACCAGTGCCGCAACAACTCCGGAGCATGCTGCCGCCCACCTCGCCTTGAGCCAGCGTCCGATGCCATACACAACCATTCCCAGCGCTTTGGGCACCAGGATGGCAAAGAAAGTGTATAGCATGTACTGACAGGTGACAAAGGTGCTGTTAGGCATCGCGGCACTCGACATGGGCAACACGCCGATGGCAATGACCAGTCCTGCCGCCAGCAACGCCAGCAGGGCATTGAAGCCCATCACCCAGCGGTAGCCGTTGCGTCGCAGCCGTCGACAGATGTATGCATCCATGGCGATGCACAGCACCACCATGACGATGAGTCCTAACCAGTGAACCTTCATCTTTTTTAGGCGGTAGGTTTTAGATGTTAGGCATTAGGTATTAGGTATTAGGCTTTAGGTGTTAGGTGTTAATGGTTCACGCGCTGACGCGGATGCCCCCTAAAACCTAAAGCCTAATGCCTATGTGCTACTTCGTGGCCTCCAGGTAGTTGGTGAGCGGGTTGCTGTACATCTGCAACATCTTGTTGTACATGTAGAAGCGGTCGGCCTCGCTCAGCTTCATGCCCTCGGTCTTGTCAATCTGGCTTGACAGGTACTGTTCAAACTCCTCACGCTCCTCCTGCGTGTAATGGTCGGCGAAGTGCTTGTCGTCAAACAGGATGTCGTGGGCGATGTAGTTGTTCTTGTAGATCTTGTAGTTCTGATGGATAGCGTGGTCGATGATGGCGCACACGCGGTCCACCTCCAGGAATTTGTCCAGACCTTCAGGAATCTTGTCCAGTTCCTCGTTGATGCAGGGCGTGAAGGCATAGTGCACCTCGCCCTTGTGGCCGATGATGCCAGTCTTCATGCTGATGAGGTCGTCCTCGGGTGCCTTGCGCCAGTTGGGGTTCTTGCTCTTGCACAGGAACTCCTTGGCCTTCAGGTAGTCGTTGGGATCATACTCATAGCTGATCGAGATGGGGGCAATGTTCAGTTCCTTGAGGCTCTCGATGAAGGACTTGTCGCGGTTGCCATAGGCCAGCATCTTGATCAGGCTCTCCTGCGTGCGGTCGTTGCTGTCTTTGCAGCGGCCCTCACGCTGGGCAATCCACAGCGAGGAATGTTTCTGCTGCACGGCAAAGTGCATGTAACCCGACAACTGCACGGCGGCGGTCAGCGTCTGGATGCGGCCCAGGTTGCGCTTGACGATGAAACTCTTGTTCATCCGCACCAGCTTGGTAATCCAGTCATAGATGAGCAGGTTGTTGCCGATGGCAATCTCACATGCATCGCGTCCGCCCTTGATGAGCAGATAGCTCAGTTGGGCCGAGTCCAGCACGATGTCGCGGTGGTTGGTGACAAAGGTGTAAGGCACTTCCTTGTCCAGGTTCTCGGCGCCGCTTGTGGTCAGCGTCGTGGCGGTTTTGGCCATCAAACCTTCAATAAAGGGCTTCATCACCTTCACTTGGAACTCGTGCTTGCCTTGGATGTTCAGCAGCACTTTCTTCAGGTCGGTGTACTTGTAGTTGGGCAATGCCATGGCCACGATCTGTTGGAAACCAGGCTCCTGCACCAGAATCGTCATCGCCGTCTGGAAATCCTTGTCAGGCAACGGACAGATGTCCTGATACTCCACTGGAATGGGTATGTTTTCGTTCTCTATCATAGTGGTTTGTATTAGGGAGTAGCCATGCGGCCCTCACGGTTTTTGTTCATTCTTTCTCAACCCACAAAGATAAATATTTTCTGTGAAAAACGCTATATCCTCATTGTTTTTTTTCAAAAACACCTTCTCCACCTGTGACATTGCAAGTTATGAGCAAAATGAAAGGTCAGATTCCAAGAATGAAACCTGACCTTTGTGGTATTGTTGTTAAACTCGGTGTTTAAGGAGTTACTTCAACATTTCCTGGACGGCGCGCTCGAGCTGGCGGTCGTGGCCCGTGAGGTAGTCCTCGGGGGTATTATAGACTTCGATGTCGGGCACCAGCGGTGTATTTTCGCAGTAATTGCCGCGCATGTCACGACAACCCACTTGCGGAATGCCGAATATGAGCGAACTGTCGATCAGCGTCTCCCACCACACGGCGGTCATTGTGCCAGCCACTGGGGTGCCGATGAGTTTGCCGATACCCAACTCGCGATATACCCACGGGAAACCGTGGCCGTTGCTGTAGTCGTCTTCACACATCAGCACACATGAGGGCTTGGTCCACTTGTTGAACGGATCGACGCCGACCACCTTTCCATGGGGCACAAATTCCTGGTACTGCTTGCCGTCGAGCAGGGTGCACAGGTCGTCGTGCAGCCAGCCTCCGCCGTTGTGGCGCTCATCGACGATGACGGCCTTGCGATTACGGTTGCGGTCGCTCAGCAGCTCGCGGTAGACGGTACGGAAGCTCTCGCTGTCCATCGACTTGACGTGGACATAGGCCAACTGCCCTCCTGACAGGCTGTCGACCAGCGCACGGTTGCGGTCCACCCAGCGCTTGTAGAGCAGTTCCTGTTGCTCGCCCTTGCTGATGGCCTTGACGTTGACATCAAAGCGCTTGCCGCTCTTGGGATTGAAGATAGAGACGCGGATGGGCTTTCCGGCCTTTCCGTCGAGCATCCAGTTGTAGTCCTCGCCCGCGAGGATGTCGTGGCCGTCAATCTTCTCGATGATGCATCCGGCTGTGACACCCGTTTTCTTTACGTCAAACGGTCCGCGCTTGATGACCTCATCAACCTTCAAGCCGTTGCCTTGGTAACTGTCGTCGAGGAAAAGGCCCAGGGCGGCAGTCTTGAGGCTGGGGCCTGCGGGGTTGTAACGAGCGCCCGTGTGGGACCCGTTCAGTTCGCCCAGCATCTCGCTCAGCATGTCACGGAAGTCGTAGTTGTTGTTGATATAGGGCAGGAAACGCTTGTAGTTCTCGCGATAGCCTTCCCAGTCCACGCCGTGGATGTCCTCGACATAGAACTTGTCCTTAACCTGCTGCCAGATGTGGTTGAAGATATATTCCCTCTCTTGGTAAGGACGGTAATTAAACGGAGCCTCGAAGTTGACGGCCTCGGGTTTGCCCTTGGCCAGGTCAATCTTCTTGATGCCTTTAGTGGTCAGGACAAACAGGTTCTTCATGCCCTTGTCGCCTTTCATGGGCCCATGTCCCACGCCTTTCATGACAATTTCGGTCTTGTTCTCCCGCAGGTCATGCATCCACAGGTCCATGTCGCCCTCAAACGCGGCCTGATAGTATAGGGTGTCACCGCCATTGCTGAGCACGGCGTCGCCCAGGCGCGACGAGTTTACCGTCAGGCGCACGATGCGGTCTCGGCAGTTCTCCAAGTCAAACTGCAGAGGGGCAACGGCAGGCTTTTCGTCATCAGCGCCTTTTTTCTTGCTGTTTTTCTTATTGCCTTTCTTGTCTTTGCTGGCCGTTTGCTCCTTGTCCTGCTCTTTCTTCTTTTCTTTCTCGGCCTCCTCGAGCAGCACCTTCTCCTCCTTGTTCATGGTGAAGTGTTCATAGGCGTCCAGATCAAAGAACATGATATAGATGTCACCCTCTGCACCCCAGCTGCCATGGCTGCGGTAACCGGCACGGTCGCTCTCAAAGGTCATTGCCTTGCCGCCGAGGACCCACTTGCCGTTGCTCTCGTTGTAGCCGCTCTCGGTCAGATTGTGTACCTCACCGTTTCCCGAGGCGCTGATCAGTGCCACATCCTGGCTGTTCCAACCGCCGGTGCCGATGTAGCTGGACAAGAGCCAGCGGCTGTCGGGGCTCCATTCAAACCACACGTCACCGTCGCTGTAGGAGTAGATGTACTTGCCGTCCATCAGGGTGCGCACGGCCTTGGTCTTTACGTCAACGGCACGCAGGGTCGCACGGTCCTCGAGAAAGGCGACACTCTTGCCGTCGGGACTGTATTGGGGCTGGATGGAGGTGTGCCCCGTGTTGGTGAGTTGTTCCTCGACCAGATCGGTGGAGTAGGCAAACGCTTTCTCGTCTTTGTTCTTGATGCTCGTCTGGTAAATCTGCCACATCCCGTTGCGTTCACTGTCATAGACGATGCTTCGGCCGTCGGGCGAGAAGTCGATGGTGCGCTCCTGTTCGGGGGTGTTGGTAATCTGCTTGGTGGTGTTGTATTCCACCGAGGTGACATACACGTCGCCGTGCATCACAAAGGCGATTTCCTTGCCGCTGGGTGAGACGCTGATGGCTGTTGCTCCGTCGCGCTTAATCTGGCGAATCAGCTCCTTCTCACTGCGGTCGGCATGGATGGTGATGTCAACCTTCTGGGGCTGGCTACCCTCACGCAGGGTATAAACCTCGCCATTATAGCCGTAGCACAGCATGCCGTTGTCGGCTACCGTCAGAAACCTCACGGGGTGGTTCGTGTGGCGGGTGAGCTGCGTGGGTTGTCCGCCGATACTGTTTTTATAGACATTGAATGTTCCGTCCTGCTCGCTCAAGTAGTAATAGGTTGAGCCGTCGGGTGCCCAACGAGGCGTGCGGTCCTCGCCGTTGAACGTGGTCATCTTGGTAAACTTGCCGTTTTGATTCAGCCAGATGTCACGGGTGATGGAACTGGTGTGATGCTTGCGGTAGGGGTCCTCATAGCCCTTAATGTCATGGTAGAGGATGTCACCGTTCCCGTTGATGTCGAGGTCCTGCATCGGCAGTTCCGAGAATAGGCGCGCCCGGCCACCCTCGGTGCTCACTTGATAAACCTGGGGGAATGAGCGGCTGGCAAACAGAATGGACTTGGCCGTGGGGATATTGGTGGCCTCAAAGAGCACTGTACCGTTGTCAAGGAAGCACAGCGGCGTCTCGTTACCGCTGTCGGTGGTGAGGCGTTTGGGTGCCCCTCCGTCCTTGTCGATGAGATACACATCGAGGCTTCCCTCTCTTGCCGAGGCAAAAGCGACACGCTGGCCGTCAGGACTCCACACGGGGTAGGCGTCATATTCGGCATTGGAGGTCAGTTGACGGGCTGTACCGCCTTGTACAGGCACCGTGAACAGGTCGCCCTTATAAGAAAATGCAATGGTGCTGCCGTCGGGGGAGATGGCGCAAAAGCGCATCCACAATGGATTGGTCTGTGCTGTGCCGACAACAGCCACCAGCAGTGCGGCCATCACGGCCAGTTTCCTTGAAATGTTCATGCTAGAAATGTATTTTGGTTAGTATTTCTCTCAAATGTGATAGATGACTTTCCTGAAACGAGGAAAGAGTCGTAAAGGGTTATTTCGAGGCGAGGTTGCGGGCATAGTCTTCCCACTTGGTGATGAGGGCGGCCATGTCGGCGGGGAGGTCGCTGTCAAAGTCCATCTGCTCACCGGTCTCAGGGTGTACGAAACCCAGCGTCTTAGCGTGAAGGGCCTGACGAGGGCATAACTCGAAGCAGTTGTGGATAAATTGGGCGTAGCTCGACGAGCGGTTGCCGCGCAGAATTTGGTCGCCGCCGTAACGGGCATCGTTGAACAGCGGATGCCCGATGTGCTTCATGTGGACGCGTATCTGGTGGGTACGGCCTGTCTCGAGTTGGCATTGCACGACGGCCACATGGGCCAGATTCTCAAGGGTGTGCCAGTGGGTGACGGCATGTTTGCCCTGGTCGCCGTCGGGGAACACCTTCATCAGCACGCGGTCGCGTGGATCACGCCCGATGTTGCCCGTCACGGTGCCGTCCAGTTCTTTCATTTCACCCCACACCACGGCGATATACTGCCGCTTGGTGGTCTTCTTGAAGAACTGGGCACCCAGCGAGGTCTTGGCATTGGGAGTTTTGGCGATGACGAGCAGACCGCTGGTGTCCTTGTCGATGCGGTGCACGAGTCCCAGGCGCGGATCGGTCACGTCATAGTCAGGGTTGTCCTTGAAGTGCCAGGCCAGCGCATTGACCAGCGTGCCGTCAAAGTTGCCGTGGCCCGGATGCACCACCATGCCGGCGGGTTTGTTGACCACCATCAGGCTCGCGTCCTCATAGACGATATTTAACGGGATGTCCTGGGCAACGATTTCGCACTCATAGCGGGGGCGGTCCATCACCACGCTGATGACATCGCCAGGATGCACACGGTAGTTGCTCTTGACAGGGCGGCCGTTTACGCGGATACACTGCGCCTCGGCAGCGTTCTGCACGCGGTTGCGGCTGGTGCCCTTGATGCGCTCCACCAGATATTTGTCGATGCGCAGCAACACCTGTCCTGGCTCCACCACATAGTGGTAGTGCTCCCAATAGTCACGCCCGTCCTCGGTAAAGTCGGGCTCGCTATAGTCATATTGGATCTCGTGTCCGCCTGTTTCCAGACCTTCGTCAAGGAGTTCGTCGTCCATTGCCATGGCACATCAGTTCTTCTTCTTGTCCTTGTCTGACTTCTTGTCTTGGTCTTTCTTCTTGTCCGACTTCTTCTCTTGCTCTTTCTTCTCCTCGGCGGCTTGTTGTCTGCGCTCTTGCTCGGCGCGCTCCTGAGCAGCCTTCAGCTCTTGCTCATAGGTTTCCTGAGCATCCTTATAGTTGGCCTCATCAATGGAGTCCATCAGAGCGGGGTCAAGCACTTGTTCGGGGTTGATGTCCACAATCGAACCGTCACCCACCGAGATCTTGATCTGGCTGTTTACGCTCACGGGCGTGCTCGGTGCCACATTGTGGCCATCGACGGTCACCTGCAGAATCAGGCCGTCCATCTCGCTGGGAATGCTGTCCAGCGTCACGTGTTTGAAGCCCATGGCCTTGAGCATGGCAACACCTTGTCGTCCAGGCAGGTCAACCAGCTTAGGCAACGGGATAATGGGCGCATGGCTCGCATTCACGTTCAGATAGATAATACGGATTTTCTTGATATAGGATTTTGCCTTGGGGTCCTGGTCGATAACGGTCCCCGGCTTGTAGTTCTCGTAGAAGGTGGTCGAGTCGCTGATTTCCCAACGAAGACCGGCATCATCGAGGATTTCGATGGCCTTCTCCAGCGGCAGGTTGCGCACGTCAGGCACCTGCACCTGCTGGCCATGGGAGGTAAACACGTCGATAAACAGCAGGGCGATGTAGCCCAGCGCCACCAGTGCCAGCGCCATCAGGACGGAATTCACCAGGATGGGGTGGCGGTCACGAAAGCGGTCAAACCCGCCCGTATTGTTGTCGTTATTATTGCTCACGGTAATTCTATAATTTAGTTACAATCTGCAAAATTAGTGCAAGTCGAACACAAAAGCAAATTTTTAATTTGATTTTGTTGAGACGCAGCCTAATTTCGACAGCGCCAGCTGTCAACAGCAGTGCAAGTCGAACACAAAAGCAAATTTTAATTTGATTTGGGAACGATGTAGCAGTTGGCCCTGAGCATTTTTAAACCCAGTGAATTCAATTACACGAAGTGTATTCGTAGTGTATTAGATAAATTCGTGAAATTCGCATTAGCCCCGCAGGGTTTGTGCCAACTGCCATATCATTGCCAATTTTTGATTCGATTTTGTGAAAATGTAGATTCACTAATCGGATATTTCAAGAGCTTGAGATATTAGCCTGCAAGTTTACACACGGTGATTTAGATTTAATCTCGTCATCACTAACTTGTTGATTTACAATGCATTTGTTTTTGTGATTTTTTTATGCTATATTTGTAGACAAATTTTCAACTTTTTCCGTCATTTATGAACATTATCTTTGCTGCCTTGTGTGCCTGCCTCAACCTGGTGGGCAAGCCTTTTGGCTGGGACTATCAGAAGACCAGCGTGTATATCTGCATCCACTTATGGCCACTGCTCTGTGTCGCCATGTCACTGGTGATGCTTGCCTGTGCAGTCACAACCACCAATCCGTTGTGGATCACAGCCTGCGCAATTTATGCAGCGCTCAATGCTTTCGGCTACTGGATTGTGGTGCGCCACTACTACCCCGGCACCATCAATGAAATCTTTGAACTCTGCATGGCCGAACTCATTGTCCTTGCCAAACAGTGGCACACCACCTATCCTGTAGTCAACCTTGTCATCTACATACTCCTGTTTGCCGCTATTATGGCCTTCGACATCTGTTTAATCCTGTTAATGCTGTAAATTATGTCAAAGATTAAGCAAACCCTTTTAGCTGTAATTGAAGCAAACACTAGCGGCGAGCCCCCAGACCTAGACCAGGCCGTACGGGAACAGCATGACGGAACCCTTTACAGCCTTGTTCCCGACAAT
>JAEEGI010013910.1_pt1 | contig 17004 bp, 15 predicted proteins | sample 8958751 | NCBI WGS metagenome assembly JAEEGI01 (sample SAMN16246545, study PRJNA631951) | gut metagenome | biome: gut microbiome; feature: rumen; material: KS-attached | host: Bos | place: Iran: Karaj | collected 2018-10
CCTTCCGGGGATGGAGGGAGAAGCGGCTGCCCAGAACTGCAGCCAGCAGTGTCAGAACGAAAGTGGTGCAGCCGATGAGAGCGCAGCTGAGCCAGATCCCCGGCGACGGCGGGGAGAAGGCAAAGCTGACCCCCACGGCCAGGGCGTCGATGCTGGTGGCTACGGCCAGGGCAAAGAGCCGGCTGTGGGACAGGGACTGGACGGCCTCGTCATCCTCCCCGGACTTCACCGCGTCCAGGATCATCTTCACCCCGATATAGCCCAGCAGCACGAAGCTGATATAGGGGCCGAAGCGCATGAGGTGTCCGGACACGGTCCCCGCCAGCAGAGCCCCCAGCAGGGGCATCAGGAACTGAAAGCCGCCGAAATAGACCGCCGACCACAGCATGTCCCGTCCCCGGAAGGGCCGGAGACTCAGCGCGTTGGTGACGGTGACGGCAAAGGCGTCCATGGAAAGGGAGATCCCTATGAGCAATACGGACAGCATTTTATCCTCCGAAAAAGAGCGGTATATGTATATGGCGCTGGCCCTGGCGGCGGAAGCAGCCGACGCCGGAGAGGTGCCTGTGGGCTGCGTGATCGTCGACCCGGCGGGAGAGGTGATCGGCGCGGGCCGGAACCGGCGGGAGGAGAACGGCGACGCCACCGCTCACGCGGAGGTAGAGGCCATACGGCAGGCCTGCGCGGCGCTGGGAGACTGGCGGCTGGAGGGCTGCGCCCTGTTCGTCACCCTGGAGCCCTGCCCCATGTGCGCCGGGGCCATTATCAACGCCCGGATCCCCGTGGTGGTCTACGGGGCCAGAGAAGAAAAAAGCGGCTCCTGCGGCAGCGTTATCGACCTGTTCAGCGAGAACTACGGCTTCCGCCCGAAGGTTTACGGCGGGGTGCTGAAAAAGAAGTGCGCCGACGTGCTGCGGGAGTTTTTTGAAAAACGGCGCTGAGCGCGGCGGACGGCTTTTTGCGATACGGCGTCGAAAAGCACGCCTTCTCTCCGGAGGAGGCGTGCTTTTTCGGCTGTTATGCCTTAATCGTGCCGTCGGGGTTGAACAGGGGCAGCTTGCCCAGCACGGTGATGTCCGCGCGGTCGGCGGCGTCGCCCTCGGCCAGAACGGCCATCCTGGCCACGATCTGTCCTCCGGCTTTGTTGACCAGCTCCTCGGTGGCCCGCAGGCTCTCGCCGGTGGAGATCACGTCGTCCACGATGACCACCCGCTTGCCCCGGATCTTGTCCGCGTCGGCGGTGTCGATGATGAGGGTCTGCTCACCCTGGGTGGTGATGGACTGCACCTTCACCTCGAAGATGCCGGTCATGTACGCCTTGGCCTTTTTCCGGGCGATCAGGTATTCCTTGCCGCTCTGCCGGCTCATCTCGTAGGCCAGGGGGATGGACTTCGCCTCGGGGGCCACGATGTAGTCAAACTCGGGCGCTCTCTTCAGCAGCTCCTTGGCGGCGTGAACGGTCAGGTCCACCTTGCCGAACATGACGAAGGCGCCGATATACAGGTCGTCGGTGACCGGGCACAGGGGAAGGTCGCATTTCATGCCGGCAATGTCGATAGTGTAAAACATGGTTTTTGCCTCCTGATATGTATATTTTTTTAGATTTCCAGGCCTGTTAGGAAACGCCGCGCCATGTCGAAGGCGTTGTGGGCCGCCACGGTGCGGATGCGTTCTCTGTCGGAATGCTTTCCAAGCTGCAGCCGCCGGACGTAGCACTCGCCTCTGGCGGCCAGGGCCACATACACCAGGCCCACGTCGTCCCCGTCGGGGCCGGCCCAGCCGGTGACGCCCATGCCCAGGTCCGCATCCAGCAGCTTCCGGGCCTTCTTGGCCATTTTGGAGGCCACGGCGGCGCTGACCACCCCATGCTCTTCGATGAACTTGGGCTTTATCCCCAGGAGCTTTGTCTTGGCCTCCTCGGTATAGACGTTGAAGCCCCCCTTGTAGAAGGCGGAGGCCCCGGGGATGGCGGTGATGCGCTGGGCGATAAGGCCTCCGGTGCAGCTCTCGGCGGTGGCGATGGTTTTTCCTTTTTCTCCCAGCAGCTGCAGCACCCGGTGCTCCAGACTCTCGGCGTCCACGGCGTAGACCACGTCGCCCATCCGGCGGCAGATCTCCTCCACCACCGGGGCGGTGAGGGCCTCGCACTCAGCCACGGTGTCGGCCTTGGCGGTGACCCGGGCCAGGCATTCTCCCAGCTTGGCGTAAGGGGCAACGGTGGGATTGGACCCGTCCATCAGGTCCCGGAGCTTCTCCTCCATGGCGCTCTCGCCGATGCCGAACATGCGCACCATGTGGGAGCGGATGGTCTGACCGGAGCGCTTGGACAGCCAGGGGATCAGCTCGTTTTTCAGCATGGCGTTGCACTCCCGGGGCGGGCCGGGCAGCATGGCCACCACCACGCCGTTTTCCTCAAAGATACAGCCGGGAGCGGTGCCGCAGGAGTTGGCCATGACGGTGCTCCCCTCGGGGAGCCAGGCCTGGGCGCGGTTGTTGTCGGGGAAGGTCCTGCCCTGGTCTCCGAACCAGGCGGCGATGGTGTCCATGGCCTCCTGATCGAAATACAGCTCCCGCCCGAAGGCCCGGGCCACGGTCTGCTTGGTCAGGTCGTCGCAGGTGGGGCCCAGCCCCCCGGTGGTGACGATCAGGTCGGCCCGGTTCCTGGCCCGGTACAGACACTCGGTGAGCCGGGCAGGATTGTCCCCCACCACAGTGTGCCAGTATACGTTCACACCGATCTCCGCCAGGGCCCGGGACACGTCCCGGGCGTCGGTGTTGGTGGAGTTGCCCAGCAGCAGCTCGGTCCCCACGGAAATGATCTCAGCGTTCATTGTTTCACACTTCCTCTCCCGGCTCGATGCGGACTCTCTCGATGCCCTCCAGGGCCTCCCGCACCAGAGCGTCTGTATCCAATACGGCCTCTGCCTCCTCCACGGCCTCGATCCGGGGCTTCGTCCGGGGATGCCGGGGGGTGAACACGGTACAGCAGTCCTCATAGGGCAGGGTGGACAGCTCGAAGGTGCCGATCTTTCTGGCCAGCTGTACGATCTCCTCCTTGTCGAAGCCGATCAGCGGCCTCAGCACGGGCACGCGGCACACGGCCTCGGTACAGCCCAGGGCCTCCATGGTCTGGCTGGCCACCTGCCCCAGGTTTTCTCCGGTGACCAGGGCCTTGGCCCCGTTCCTGTCGGCGATGGCCTGGGCGATGCGCATCATGAACCGGCGCATGATCAGGGTGAAATACTCCTCCGGGCATTTGTCCCGGATCTCCGTCTGGATGTGGGTGAAGGGCACCACCTCCACTGTCATCCGGCCGCACCAGGCGCTGAGCACCTTCGCCAGGTCCAGCACCTTCTGCTTTGCCAGCTCGGAGGTGTAGGGGAAGGAGAAGAAGTGCACCGGGATCATGTGGACGCCCCGCTTGGCGATCATCCAGGTGGACACCGGGGAGTCGATGCCGCCGGACAGCAGGGTGACGGCGTTTCCGCCGCAGCCCACCGGCAGACCGCCGGCTCCGGGGAGCGGCGCCCCGTGGATGTAGGCCTGGGTCTCCCGGACCTCCACATGGACCGTCAGCTCCGGGTCATGGACGTCCACCGCCGTGTCGGGGAAGGCCTCCGCCAGCTCGCCGCCCACATACTGGCTGATCTGGATGGAGGTCATGGGGAAGGACTTGTCCGCCCGCTTGGTCTCCACCTTGAAGCTCTTCGCAGAGCGCATGGCGTCGGCCATGTACTCCACGGCTCTGGCCGCCATGGCCTCCGCCGTCTTGTCGCAGCCCGCCGCGCGGACCACCGACGCCGCGCCGAAGACCTTCCGCATGGCCTCCAGGGCAGCGTCCATGTCGACGTCGTCGTTCCGGGGCTCCACGTAGATGGTGGACTGCATGCAGTTCACGTCGAATTCTCCCAGAGGGATGAGCCGCCGCTTCACGTTCTGCAGCAGCTTCTGTTCAAAATACCGCTTGTTGAGACCCTTCAGTACGATCTCGCCCAGCTTCAATAGGATGATGTCCCGCATATTGACCTCTTATATCAAATCCGGCAGTTCCTCCGGCCGGTCGATCACCGCCAGAGGGCCGTAGCTTTCCAGTTCTTCCCGGGTCCGATACCCCCAGGCGCACAGCACGCACTCCATCCCCGCGTTGGCGGCCGTCAGGGCGTCGGGGCCCGAATCCCCCACGAACAGCGTCCGCTCCGCCGTCCCGTTCAGCTCCCCCATGGCCGCCAGAGCGGCGTCCGGGGCGGGCTTGGCAGGCCGGCCCTCGATGTTCCCCTGGACGCTGCCGAAGCAGCCGGGGAAGTACCAGGCCATCATCCTCACGGCGCTGTCGTGGAATTTGTTGGTGGCCACCCCCAGGGCGAGCCCCCGCTCCTTCAGGGCGGCAAGAGCAGCCGCCATGCCCGGATAAGGGACCGTGTCCACCATCAGGTGGTCGTTGTAGTAGGCCCGGTAAGCGGCAAGCACCCTGTCGACTTCAGAGCGGGCCGTGCCCTCCGGCAGGCTCTGTTCGATGAGCCAGCGGCTGCCGTAGCCCACATAGGTCCGGGTCTCGTCCACGGTGTTCCGGCCATAGCCGCACTGCCGGAGAGCGGCGTTCACCGCCGCGTGGATGTCGGGCAGGGTATACAGCAGCGTGCCGTCCAGATCGAAGAGCACCGTGTCGAATCGTCTCATTCCGCGGCCTCCGGATTCTGCAGCATGAAGTCATAGGTCCGGTACTGCACCGCCTCGGCGATATGCTCTGCCTGGATGGTCTCCGATCCGGCCAGATCGGCAATGGTCCGCCCCACCCGCAGGATGCGGTCGTAGCTCCGGGCGGTGAGACCCAGGGACTGAAAGGCTCCCTGCATCAGCGCCTCGCCCTCGGGGGTGAGGGAGCAGTATTTTTCCATCTCCCTGGGGCCCATGCGGGCGTTGCTCATATCCGGGGAGGCAAAGCGGGCCCGCTGCAGCTCCCGGGCGGCGTCCACCCGCTCCTTTACGGCGGCGGAGGGCTCCGCGTCGGCGCGCCGACGCAGCTCCTCATACTGCAGGGAGGGCACCTCCACGATGATATCGATCCGGTCCAGCAGAGGGCCGGAGATCCGGGCGTGGTAGTCCCGAACAGACTTTTCCGAACAGCGGCAGCGGCCGCCCGGGGCGCCGTACCACCCGCATTTGCAGGGGTTCATGGCGCACACCAGCATGAACCGGCTGGGGAAAACCGCTGTGCCCATGGCCCGGGACACGGTGACGGACCCGTCCTCCAGGGGCTGGCGCATGACCTCCAGCACATCCCGGCGGAACTCCGGCAGCTCGTCGAGGAACAGCACCCCGTTGTGGGCCAGGGACACCTCTCCGGGCTGGAGCTGGGCACTGCTGCCCACTCCGGAGAGCCCGCCGGCCATGGCGGCCCCGGACACGGTGTGGTGAGGCGCGCGGAAGGGCCTCTGCCGCAGGATGGGATGCTCCTGATCCGTAAGGCCCCGGACGCTCCATATCCCGGTGGACTCCATGGTCTCCTCCCGGGTCATGTCCGGCAGGATGGACGGCAGGCGCTTGGCCAGCATGGATTTGCCGCTGCCCGGAGGACCCACCATCAGCAGATTGTGACCGCCTGCGGCGGCCACCTCCAGGGCCCGCTTCACGTTCTCCTGGCCCTTGACCTCAGAGAAATCGGGGAATCCCACGGCCGGCGTCTCCGGGTCCGGAGGCGTCTGGGGCGCGATGGGCTCCTCGCCCCCGAGATGGGCAAGCAGCTGCCGCACATGCTCCACGGGGTAGACGGTGAGCTCCCGGGCAAAGGACGCCTCGGCGGCGTTGGCGGCAGGGACATACAGGGCTCGGATCCCGGCCTTCTCCGCGGCCAGAGCCATGGGCAAAGCCCCCCGAATGGGCCGCACCTCCCCGGACAGGGACAGCTCCCCGATAAAAGCGGCGTCGCTGTCCACCTTCCTGAGCTGCCCGGAGGCGATGAGGATCCCCAGCAGGATGGGCAGGTCATATACGGTACCCGCTTTTTTCCTGTCGGCCGGCGCCAGATTCGCCGTGACCACGCTCACCGGGAAATCCATACCTATGTTTTTGCTGGAGGCGCGCACTCTGTCCCGGGCCTCCCGGACCGCGGCGTCCGGCAGACCGACCACATCAAAGCGGGGGATGCCCCCGGAGAGCGCGATCTCCGCGGACACCTCATCCCCGCCGATGCCGAACAGGCCAAGAGAGCGGATCTTTGCGAACATTCCCGTTGCCTCCGTTTCGTGGGATGGACGTTTTTTACTCCCGGATGACGGCGCAGCCGCGCCGCGCCGCCAGGGCGGCGGCGATCTTCGCGCCCGCCTCGGCGGGGGTCATGGACTCCTGGGTCCCGGCGGTCAGATCCTTTACCGCGGCCACGCCCGCGGCGGCCTCGTTCTCCCCGATGATCAGGGCAAAGGGGATACCGGCCTTGTCGGCGTAGCTCATTTTCTGCTTGAATTTTTTCTCTTCAAAATACACCTGGGTACGGACCCCGGCGGAGCGCAGCGCTGTGGCCGTCTCCACGGCGAAGGCCATCTGGGCGGCGTCCATGGGGATCACCACCGCCTCGGCGGGGGCTGTTATGACCTCATCGGAGAGCATTTTCTGCTCCTGGAGCACGTAAAAGAGCCGGGTGACGCCGATGGAGATGCCCACCCCGGGCAGGGCCTTGTCGGTATAGTATTCCGCCAGGTTGTCATAGCGGCCGCCGGAGCAGATGGAGCCGATCTCCGGGTGGTCGAGGAGGACGGTCTCGTAAACCGTGCCGGTATAGTAATCCAGTCCCCGGGCGATAGTCAGATCCACCTCGAAGTTCTCCGCCGGGACGCCGAAGGCCCCAAGATACCCTACCACGGTGCCCAGCTCCTCCAGACCCTTGTCGAAAATCTCATTCCTTCCCCGGTAGTTCTCCAGAAAGGACAGCTTATCGGCGGTGGTCCCCGGGCAGGAGATGAAGCGCAGCAGCTCCTCCGCCGCGGTCTCAGCCACGCCCAGCTCCCCGGTGAGCACTTCCCGGACCTTTCCCGGACCGATCTTGTCCAGCTTGTCCACGGTGCGCATCACGTCGGCTGACCGGTCTTCCAGACCCAGCAGGGCGAAAAAGCCGTTGAGGATCTTGCGGTTGTTCACCCGGATGCGGAAGCGGCGCAGCCCCAGCTCCGTAAAGGTGCGGAAGATGACGGCGGGGATCTCCGCCTCGTTCATGATGGAGAGCTTTCCGTCCCCGATGACATCGATGTCCGCCTGGTAGAACTCCCGGAACCGCCCCCGCTGGGCCCGCTCGCCCCGATAGACCTTGCCGATCTGGAACCGGCGGAAGGGAAAGGTGAGCTCGCCGTAGTGGAGGGCCACGTATTTTGCCAAGGGCACCGTCAGGTCAAAGCGCAGAGCCAGATCGCTGTCGCCCTTCTGGAAGCGGTAGATCTGCTTTTCCGTCTCGCCGCCGCCCTTGGCAAGCAGCACGTCGGCGCTCTCGATGGCCGGTGTGTCCAGGGGGGTGAAGCCGTAGAGGGCGTAGCTGCGCCGCAGCACGTCCATAAAGCGCTCCAGCTGCTGCTGGGGGCCGGGAAGCAGCTCCATGAAGCCGGACAGGGTGTGGGGTTTGATTCGAGCCATGGTAAGATTCCTTTCAAAAAAGAGACGGATAGCCGGAGTCTTGCACCAACTATCCGTCGTCCGGTGTGTCTTTTATTTTTTCTTGGGGTTGACGATATCGCGCCAGTCAAGATCGCCCCGCCGCAGGCCCTGGATGAGCACCTCGGCAGTGGCCACGTTGGAGGCGAAGGGCACGGTGTGCTGGTCGCACAGCCGGGCGATGGCGTCCACGTCCCGGGTATTTTCCTTGTTGGGGTCACAGAAGAACAGCACCAGGTCGATCTCGTTGTAGGCGATCCGAGCGCCGATCTGCTGGCTGCCGCCCTGAGCGCAGGGGAGATACAGTGTTATCGGCAGACCGGTGGCTTCGCTGACGAGCTTGCCCGTTGTATTGGTAGCGCATATGTCATGGCCAGCCAGTATTCCGCAATAAGCGATACAAAACTGGACCATCAGTTCCTTCTTCCCATCATGAGCCAACAGCGCGATGTTCATACCGGTCGTACCTCCATTGTATTTTTTGTCACGTAACAGAATTATTATAACTGCCCGGGGAAGTCAATGCAAGGCAAAATCCCCGTACGTTCAAATTATTTCAGCAGGGTATAGTCGTTTTCCACGGTGTTGATGTTGGAGTGGAAATCGAAGTAATAGTCCACCACCTGCCGGGCCACGGGAGAGAGGGTGGCGCCGGCGCCGCCCTTTTCCACGGCGATGGCCATGGCGATCTCCGGGTTTTCATAAGGGGCGTAGAGGATGAACATGGCGTTGTTCACCAGCCCCTCGCCTCGCTGGGCGGTCCCGGTCTTGGCGCCTACGATGATATTGCTGTCCAGCCATCCGTCGGTGAGGGTGCTGGCGGCGTCGTAGATCACGCCCCACATGCCGTAGTGGATGGCGTCGTACACATTCTGCCCCACGTCCACGGTGCTGAGCACCTCCGGCTTCCTGTGGTAGAGGACCTCGGAGTAATCGTAGCTGCGGACCTCCTTGAGCAGCGCGGCGGAGTGGCGTGTGCCGTTGTTGGCGATGGCGGCGCAGTATTCCGCCATCTGCAGGGGGGTGAACTCGGTGAAGGACTGGCCGATGGCGCTCTGCAGCGTGTCGCCCAGGAACCAGGGGATACCGGTGTACTGCACCTTGAAGCTGGGGGAGGACATCTGGCCGGTGACCTCCGGCAGCTCGATGCCGGTGTGCTCGCCCAGACCGTATAGCTTGGCGTAGTAGTCCATCTTCTCGATGCCCAGCTCGTCGCCGTAGTAGTAGAAGAAGTAATTGCAGGAATAGGTGATGGCCTGGACCACGTTGATCTCGCCGTGGGTGTACTTGTAGGTGGAATAGATCCAGCACTCGGGGGCGTAGCCCTCATCCTGGTATTTGGTGAACTGTCCCATGGTGGTCAGCGTGGTCAGCGGAGAGAGGATGTTCTCCGCGATCAGGGCGGTGGCGGTGCAGGGCTTGAAGGTGGAACCCGGGGCATACACGCCCATGAGGGCCCGGTTGTACAGAGGGGCGTTGGTGTCGGCGATCAGGGCCTCATAATTGTCCAGCATGGTAGCGGCATCGTAGGTGGGCCAGCTGGCCAGGGCCAGCGGCTCTCCGGTGTCCACCTTCACCACCACCATGGCGCCGCCGGTGATGAGCTCGGTGGACTCGGTGCCGTAGAGCTCCGCCTCCATGTTGATGCGGGCCCGCTCCTCGTTGATGGGCTCGATATGGGCGGCCAGGGCTTCCTCGCAGACCTCCTGGAGCCCGACGTCCAATGTCAGATACACATGGTTGCCCGGGTCGGGGTCCTTGGTATAGGTGGTGGCCACGGTGATGCCGTCCAGCGTGGAGGTGACGACGGCTTCCCCGTCCACCCCGTGGAGGTAGTTCTCAAAGGCGTATTCCACCCCGTCCTTGCCCACCTGGGCGTCCAGCTCGTAGTCCTTGCCGGCGAACTTCTCCCACTCCTCCTGGGTCACCGGGCCGGTGTAGCCCAGCAGGTGGGCGGCGTACTGGGTCTTGTACTCCCGGACGTAGGAGGTGGAGACCTTGAAGCCGGGGATGTCCTGCTCCATCAGGTACGTCAGCAGAGGCATGGATACGTCCTCTGCGAAGATATAGTCGGTGGTGTTGATGTTGTAGCGGTCGTTGATCTCGTAGCGCACGCCCACGATCCGTCTGGCGTCCTCCGCGGAGTACTCGCTGCCCACTCCGTAGCGGGTGCGCATGGCGCTCATGACCTCCACCGCGGTGGCGTCCCGGGTCATTTTGTTGGCCTTCAGCCAGGCGTCCAGCATGTTCCGCTGGAGGTCGGACATCTCGGTGTAGGCAAAGGGCGGCGCGGCCGTGATGGGCAGGGTGTCGATGTACTCGTCCCCAAAGCGCTCCACCGCGGCGCACAGCTCCAGGATGATGGCGTTGGGGTCCTCCTGTTCAAAGAGCTCCGTGACGTTGATGCTCAGGTTGTTGCAGGAGGAGTTTGACACCAGCAGCCGTCCGTAGCGGTCCAGGATGTTGCCCCGGGCCGCGGGCACCCGCTCCTTGGTTTCCCGGCTGTTCTCGCCCTGGGAATAATATGCCGCTCCGTCGATGATCTGCAGCTTGTACAGCGCCACCAGATAGATGGACATGAGCACCGCGAAGACCACAAGGAGTATCACCAGACGGATGGGGTCGATCAGTTTACGCATGGGTTTTCCTTTCTGTCGCTCAGTAAGGAGAGGGCGCGGGGCCCTCCGCCTTCCAGGGAAAGATCTTGCAGATGTAATAGGCCGGCCAGATGAAGGGCACGCTCCACAGCGTCTGAAGAATGGCGGCGCGCCACAGCGCCCAGGAGCCCTGCCCGTGGTATACCAGCAGGGGGAACATCTGGGCAAAGGCCGACAGGAACAGGGCCAGCACACCCAGGATGGCATAGGTAAAGAACCGCCTGTTCAGGTAAAAATCCGCCAGCAGCCCGATGCCGAAGGCCATCACCGGGAACAGCACGGTGAACAGCACCCGCTGCCCGAAGAAAAACATATCGCAGGCGATCCCCGCGGCCAGGCCGAACAGGCCGCCCCGATGCCCGCCCTCGAACAGGGCCACCGCCGCCACCAGGGCGGGCATGAACATGGCCCGCACGCCCAGGGGGGCGATATGGCTGAACACCACGTTCTGCAGCAGCAGGAAGCCCAGCAGGTACAGCCCGTACAGGACGCCCCGCCGTATGCGCTCCCACAGCTCCCGCAGCCGCAGATCGGAAATCGTTACGCTCTTCACTCTATGACCTCAAAATCCTTGATGATGAATACCTGGCTCAGCAGCGACAGATCCACCGCCGGGTCCACCACGGCGTAAAAGCTCTGGCCGCCGGCCTCACTGCGCAGCTCTGTCACTGTGCCCACGATGATCCCATAGGGGAACGCGCCGCCCCGGCCGGAGGTCACCACGCTGTCCCCGGTAAAGAGGGTGGTGTCCTTGGTAAAGTAGCTGAGCTTGCATTTGTTCTCCTGCATGAGGGCGTAATCCCCCACCAGCATGGCGGCGATATCCGTGTCGCCCACCAGCACGCCGGCATCCATATTCACGTCGATGACGGTGCGCACCGTGGCCCAGTTGGTCCCCAGTTCCGCCACCTGGCCCACCAGCATGCCGGACTCGGTGATGACGCAGTCGCCCTTCTTGATGCCGTTGTCCGTGCCCTTGGAGATGGTGAAGGCGCTGACCCAGTTGGAGGCGTCCCAGGAGGTGATCATGGCGCTCTCCGTGACAAAGGTGGTGTTCTTCTCCAGATACCCCAGCAGCGTGCGCAGCCGGACGTTCTCCTCGGCGGCCTCGGCGCTCTGGCGCACCTGCTCCTGGGCCTCCGCCAGCTGCTGGCGCAGGGACTCGTTCTCCGCCACCAGCTTGTCATACTGGTAAATGTAGCCGTAAATGCCCTGCATCCAGTCCACCACGGAGCCCACGGCCCCCTGCACCGGGATGCGCAGGGAGTTGGCCGCACCGGACAGGGGTCCGGCGCTGCCGTCGTCTTTTGAGCGGGAGGCCAGACCGACCAGCAGCGCCGCCAGCGCCACAACGATCGCCAGGCGGATGCCGTATTGTTTCAGATACTTCTTCAAAGCTGCTTATCCTCACTTTCCTCCCGGGATGGGGGGAGCAGTTCGATTCCGAATTCCCGGAGCATCAGCCCCAGGGCGCACACAGGCAGTCCCACCACGTTGAAATAGTCCCCGTCGATCCGGTCCACGAACAGGCAGGCCAGACCCTGATAGCCGTAGGCCCCGGCCTTGTCCAGCGGTTCTCCGGTGGCGGCGTAGGCGTGTATCTCTTCTTTTGTCAGCGTACGGAAATGTACGGCGGTGCACTCGCTCCGCTGCAGGACGCGTTCTCCCTCTCGGACGCAGACCCCCGTCCAGACCCGGTTTTCCCGGCCGGAGAGCGCCGCGAGCATTTCCTCCGCCCGCTCCGCGGTGCCGGGCTTGCCCAGGATGCGGCCGTCCACCTCCACCACGGTGTCGGCGGCGATCACCACCGCCCCGGGGTGTCCGGCGGACACCTCCGCAGCCTTTGCAGCGGCCAGCGCCGCCACCAGCTCACCGGGGGGCAGCCCGGCCGGCGCAGTCTCCTCGCCCAGAGCGGGGATCACCTCATAGGGAAAGCCGAATCTGTCCAGCAGCTCCCGCCGCCGGGGGGAGGCGGAGGCCAGGATCAGTCTTTTATCAGGATACGCCACGGATATACAGTCCTCTCGTCATGCCGTTGGGCCGGTAGCCCTCGCCGCGGATATAGGTATTGGCCACGTCCAGGCACTCCCGGGGGCTCTCGGTGGAGAAGTTCAGCCGCACGGCCCACAGTCCGCAGGAGATCCACTCCGGCGTCATGTCCTCCAGCCATATCTTCTTCGGCGTCCACACGGTGTTGCGGCAGCCGAAATGCTTTGTCACCGGCCACACGCCGCCGTGGGTGTCGGTCATCTGCCCCGGGGTTGAGCAGGCGCAGCGCCCGGCGCTCTCCTTGATGAGGCAGGTCTCCGTCACCATGGCGGGAAGCCGTCCGTAGATCACAAGCTCCGTGTCCATGGGCTTGGGCAGAGCGCGGATCTGCTCCAGCGTCAGCTCCGGAGACAGAGCGGCGGACAGGAAGCCCACCCGGCTCAGCGCATCCAGCGCGTATGCGTTCATCACCGCCAGGTCGATGTCGCCCCGGAGGGCAAAGCCCTCCTGATCGGCCATCAGCGCCAGCCCCAGGCTGCCGGTGAGGGCCTGCTCCACCCCCTGCTCCCGCACGGAGGAGAGCATGGCGCGCAGCTCCTGCACTTCCTTTTCCCCGCAGGCCGTGCCGGGCAGCGCCGCCACGATCCGGCAGTCCTGCTCAACGAAGGGGGCGATGCGGTCGATCTCCCGGCAGAGCACCTCCAGCGGCACATACACGCAGCCCGGCCGGAGCGCCGCCAGCTCCGGAGTCAGCTGTTCCGCCGACTGCACGGAGAAATTGATGAGCGGCACCACCGGGTGGTTCGCGGAGAAGGGCTCCGCGGGGAAGGGGCCCTCTTTGCGCTCGGGCGGCTGGGCCCGCTCCTCGGAGAGGGCGTATAAAAGACGGCGGCGTGCCGCGTCCAGTTCAATGCCGGAAACCCGCAGCCCCTCCATCACCTCCGAGTCCACCGCGTCGCAGCGGAAGGGCGTGCCGGCGGTGCGGTACATGGCGTCCCGGAGCGTTTCCTCCGTGAGCTCCAGATCCCCGAAGGGGTCGGGGAACGGGCCCTGGATGATGGCCTGATGGCCGTCCTCGTCCCGGACGCCCAGGTGCACGGGCATATCCTCCCGGGCGGCAGCCACGGCAAAGCGCACGCCGACCCGGCGCTGCTCGGTGTCGGTATAGCCCCGGCGCACCCCGTCGCAGTAGCGCTCCACCGCCTTGGAATCCTCTTTGTGAGGTTCCGCTCGCTCAAAAACGCTGTTTTTCGCCACGCCGTTGGGGGCGAACACCCGCTCCACGGTCTCCCGGTCGGCGTCTGCAGGGGCTTGATCGTCTTCCAAGGCAGCCCGGCACTGGGCGGTGTAAACCGCCACATACTCCACCCGCCGGTCCCTGTCGCCGATGCACAGGCAGTCCACGCCCGCCTCCTTCAGCGCAGGGATGCGGGCAATGAGAGAGCGGTCCTTCCAGCTCAGGGGCGTGGTGTCCCAGCGGCCGCCGAGAAAGTAGCTCTCCCGGCAGGGCCAGCCGCAGCTGCCCCGGTCGGCGCTGCCCATGCCCGCCATGGCGCTCATGCGGCAGGTGCCCGCGGCGGCGGCGCAAAGGCTGGTCTGCACGAACACGGCGGTCTCCACCGGCCCGGCAGCCATGGTCTTGATCTCCTCCAGAGGCATCTCGGGGGGCAGGAATATGCGCTGAAAGCCCAGGGACGCGGCCACCGCCGCGCTCTCCGGGGTGTAAAAGCCCATGCGGTGATCCGCGAACACCGGCATCTCCGGCAGGAGCTGCCGCACCACGGACAGCACTCCCAGGTCACGGACGATGATCGCGTCCACGCCGGCCCGCTGGGCCCGGAGGGCCAGCCCGCCGGCCTTGGGCAGCTCGTCCTCCCGGACCACGGCGTTCAGGGCCAGATAGGTCTTGCAGCTGCGGACGCGGCAATAGCGGACGGCGGCTTCAAAGGCGTCGTCCAGAAAGTTCACCGAGGTACGGCAGTCGGTGATATCGTCAAAGCTCAGATATACGGCGTCGGCGCCGTTCTGCACCGCGGCAGTCACCGCTTCGGGGGACCCGGCGGGGGCAAGAAGCTCCATCATTTATCGCAACAACTCCAAACTGAATGCAGAGGACATTTCCTCAAATTAATATTATAGCACAACCAATGCTCTTGCTTCAAGTGGAAACACTATGATATAATATATTTCGACGCTTTCTCCCCAGAATGCAGAGATCAAAAGGATAAATATCGGGCGAAAGACCATGGAAGAGAAAAAATATCATCTGAATCTACATACCGCCGCGCTGACCGTGCCCGCCGAGCACACGGAAAAGCTGCTCTCCCTGGGAGACGGGGACGCCGCGCTGCTCTATCTGTACATCCTCCGCTCCGGAGGCAGCCTGGACACGGAAAAAGCCGCGGCCGACCTGAAGCGGACGCCCGACGCCATACGGGTGTCGGCCCTGGCGCTGGACAGAGCCGGGCTCTTCGCCGGAAGGGAGACGCCTCTGCCTCCGCCGGAGGAGCTGCCGGAGTACACGACTCAGGACGTCCTTGCCCGCAGCAAGGAGGATCAGGCCTTCAAGGCCCTGATCGCCGAGTGCCAGCGCGTCATGGGGCACAGCCTGTCCGGGGCGGACCTGAAGACCCTGTTCGGCATCTACGACAGGCTGGGCATGGGCGGCGAGGTCATCATGCTGCTCATCAACCACTGCGCCGAGCGGCTGAAAAAGCGCTACGGCGAAGGGCGGCTGCCCACCATGCATGCGGTGGAAAAGGAGGCTTTCCGCTGGGCCAACCGGGAGATCTTCACCGTTCAGCAGGCAGAGAGCTACATCGCCGAGACGGACCGGCGGGAGCAGGAGGAAGCAAAGGTGCGCCGCCTGCTGCAGATCTCTGACCGCCGCCCCACGACCACCGAGCGCGGGTACATCGACAAATGGCTGACCATGGGCTACGGCTGTGATACGCTCGCCCTGGCCTATGACCGGACCGTGGTGAAAACGGGCCGGCTCACCTGGGCCTACATGGACAAGATCGTGAGCAGCTGGGCGGAGCAGGGTCTTCGCACCGTGGAGGAGATCGAAAAAGGCGACGCCCGGCCCGCCCCCCGGCGGAAGAACCCGTCCCGGAGCCGGGAGGAGACTCCCGCACAGGGCGACGACGCCAAGCGGCTGGCACAGAAGCTGGGCATTAAGGAGTGAACGCAATGGAAGGACGGCTTTTGGCCCGGGCCCGGGCACGACAGGCGGAGATCCGTTCGGTAAACCGCGCAGCAGAGTTCCGTCGGCGGGAGGAGATCGCCGAACGCTGCCCGGAGATCGCTGAAATAGAAAAAAAACTGCGCTCCCACATGCATGAGCTGGTGGGGCTGGCCCTGGGACAGCCGGGCCGCGGAGCCGAGGAGCTGGAGGCGGAGAGCCTTGCTCTGCAGGAGCGGCGGCGCAGCCTGCTCCGGGAGGCGGGATATCCCGAGGACTATCTCGACCCCATATTCGACTGTCCCAAATGCCGGGACACCGGCTGGGTGGGGGAGCGGATGTGCGAGTGTCTGGTGCGGCTGTACAAGCAGGCGCAGACCGAGGAGCTCTCTCCCTTGCTCCGGAACGGAAATGAGACGTTCGAGGCTTTCCGTCTGGATTATTACAGCGCCGCGGCGACCCCCGGGAGAGAGGACTCTCCCCGGGATCAGATGCGTCTTGTGCTGTACATCTGCCGGTCTTATGCGGAGACCTTCGGCCCCGACTCCGACAATCTGCTGTTTACGGGGGCCCCCGGCCTTGGCAAGACCTTCCTCTCCGCGGCCATTGCCCGGGTGGTGGCGGAAAAAGGCGCCGGGGTGGCCTACGATACGGTGACGCCCCTGCTGGGGGCCTTTGAGCGGGAGCGCTTCTCCCGGGACCCCGACGAACAGGCCGACGCCGCCTCCCGGGTCCGGCAGCTCATGAGCTGCGACCTGCTGATCCTGGACGACCTGGGCACCGAAATGGCCACTGCTTTTACCCAGAGCGCCCTGTACAACCTGCTGGACGGCCGTCTCCGGGCGGGGAAAAAGACGATCATCTCCACCAACCTGGACCGGGACGGCATCGCCGAGCGCTACGGCGCGGCCCTGGCTTCCCGGCTGACGGGGGAATATGAGTGGCTGGAGTTCCGGGGCCGGGACGTACGGGCCGTGAGAAAGGAGCTGCGCTGATTTGACCGAAGAAACGGGCTTTTACGCCCTGCTGTCCCGGATGCGGTACATCTCCCGCTGGGGCCTGATGCGCTCCAGCATCCCCGAAAACATCCAGGAGCACTCCCACGAGACCGCCGTGTTCGCCCACGCCCTGGGGCTGATCCGCCGGGAGGTCTTCGGCGTGCCATGCGACGCGGAGCGGCTGGCGGTGCTGGCCCTGTACCACGACGCCTCGGAGATCCTCACGGGAGATCTGCCCACGCCGATCAAATATCACGACAAGGCCATCCGCAGCGCCTACAAGGATGTGGAGCGGCTGGCGGAGGAGCAGCTCATCGATATGCTGCCCGAAAAGCTCCGGGGAGCCTACCGGGCGTCCATCCGGCCGGCCGATAAGGATGAGGAGCGGCTCATCAAGGCCGCGGACAAGCTCTCCGCCCTGGTGAAGTGCATCGCCGAGCGCAAGGCCGGCAACCGGGAGTTCCTCTCCGCCGAGGCCCAGACCCGCGCCTCCCTGATCGCCATGGCCCTGCCGGAGTCGGACTGGTTCATGGCCAACTGT
>JAEEGI010013911.1_pt1 | contig 17001 bp, 10 predicted proteins | sample 8958751 | NCBI WGS metagenome assembly JAEEGI01 (sample SAMN16246545, study PRJNA631951) | gut metagenome | biome: gut microbiome; feature: rumen; material: KS-attached | host: Bos | place: Iran: Karaj | collected 2018-10
CCGCCGTCACGTTTTCGGTAAAGCCTTGATTACGAACGTTAACGTCCAAAAGGAGACAACATGAACTACAGAACAATGGTAAAGGGGGCGCTTGCGCTTTCCCTCAGCCTCACGGTCGCCTCGGCTTTTGCCGCCACGACCAATTACACTGACGTACCGGCATACGGCGCCACATTCGAAAGTGCGGTTTCAACGGTCGCGCCGTTGAACGACTACGCCTACGTAGAAGGTTCTGGCATCACGAACCAGAATTATCGTGATGAGCAGGCCGCCAAGGGTTGGTTCGCCGGCAGCGCCGACGACGAGTCAAAGATTATTGCCGGTGGCCCGACTGGCAGCTCCCAGGCTCTCCAGCTCAACACCGACGCCAACACGCTGACGAACAAGTTCGCCTCGGACGTCGCCACAACGCTTAATGACGCCATCGGCGATCAGGGCACTGCCTTCTTCGAGACCGAAGTCAAGTTCGTCGCGAGCGACACGCTTGACGCTGGAATCGCCGGCGGCACAGATGCGACCAAGTTCGCCATCTACGCCTACTGCGATGAGACTGACCCCGAAAATGTCACGACCAACCTCGTGGTGTTCCACAAGTACCTTGATGCAAACGAGGACCCACAGTACACAAATGAAGTTTTCAAAAGTGTGAACATTGACTGTGAAGTCTACACAAAGCTTCGCATTGAGATGAAGCAGATTGTTGACGGCGGTGGAAATGATGTGAACGTATTCTCCGTCAAGGTCAATGATGGTGAGGCGCTCACCTCCGACTTGGCGATTAATGGTGTCTGGTTCCTCACCGTTGAGGATGCCGAGGGCGACACCGACAATATGGATGTCTCCTCGCTCAACTTCAAGGGCACGGGCGAAATCGACAACATCAGCGTCGGCACCATCTCCGCGACAACGACCTACGCGATTGACTGGACTGGCAGCGCGAATGTTGTCGTTTCAAACGGCACGGAAGAAGTCTCCGGCACCTCCGGCTCCTACACCAATGGCACTGTCCTTGCGTTCTACCCGACCGTCGGCCTCATCACCAACGCCAACGATGTCGCTCTTGATCCCGCCGCCGCGAGCTGGACCTTCACGGTCGCCGCCGCTGACGCGACCTTCACGGTCTTCGCCGGCGAAGAGATTCAGCCGCTTGATGACAACTGGACGATTGCTGGATTCAACCCCGCTCCCGCCGTCTGGCCGCTGCCCATCGCGACCTCCGACGACAATAAGACGCTCTTCTACTCCAACATCGTTGTCAATGTTGACGACGCCTCCAACGGACGTCCGCGTGTTTGCGCCTGGGTTGGCATCAGCGTCATCGCTCCTGAGGCCGTCACCTCCGAGAATGTCGGCAACTGGTACTTCAATGTCCTTGGCAATGGCAGCACGCTTGCCTCCGCGGTTCCGTTCAGCGAAGAGGACATCGCCCTTGAGAATGGACACTATGTCCTGCACGATTGGTTCGGCATCACCCCGACGGCCATTCGTAACGCAATTGCCCAGCAGCGCTCGATTGTCTACGCGTTCGAGTTCTACCAGAGCGGCGATTCCGAGAACAAGCAGACGCTGACCATCGACATCAGCCCGAAGAACATCCAGCTCAACGCCAACGGCGTTGCTGGTGCGGAAGATGTCAAGGTCATCGACTGGACTGAGCAGCCCTATGTCAAGTGGACAGTCGAGAACGTGGCTGTCACGACCAATGGCGCGGCCGCCGCCCAGGGCTTCTTCGCCCCGGCCACGGTCATCACCTTCACGCCTGACCAGGGCATGGCCATTACGAACATCGATGGTGTCGCCGTCAACTACGCGGTCGATGCGGCCTTCACCCTCAACGTCACCCAGTCGACGAACATCACCGTCAAGGCTGGCACGGTCTCCTCTGAGCGCGTCAAGCCCGAATGGGCCACCGCCGCAGACGACACCAAGTTCTGGACATGGGTTGACAAGTACAACGTCGAGTACGCAACGGACTACACCGCGCAGTACCTGATGAATGTCGCTCCTGGCGTGACCCCGGTCCTCAAGATTGACAGCATCGCGGTCACGGCCGAAGGCTCGCAGATTGTCGTGAGCGCGGCGGCTGGCAACGATGCGATTAACCTCGCGGCCATCAACGGCGTCCTGAACGTCTCCGTCGGCAGCACTGTCTCCGCCCTCACCTCGAAGGATCCCGACAAGAACGCGACGTTCGCCGATAACAAGGCCACGGTCATCATCAAGACCGCCGACGGCAAGTTCGCCAAGGCCACGGTCGACTTCGTTGCCGCCGAGAGCAAGCTCTCCCAGGTCTCCCAATAAGAGTTAATCCCTAGCTCTTATCACAAACGCGGGCCGCGCAAACGCGCGGCCCGCGTTGTTTTTTGCGTAGCGACGGCGCCTCGCCGTCGTTCTTTTTGCGCGGGCGGCCCGCCTTCGGAATCGACTTGGCGACATTCGACTTGCGACTTGCTGCATCGCCTCGTCGACATGTCGACCCGTCGCCAATCAAGTCGCCCGTCGCCCGTCGCAAGTCGCAAGTCGCCTCTCTCACTGGCTGTTGGTTGCTGGTTGCTGGATGCTTCCCCCGCACCTACCCCAAGAACTCTCTGCGCCTCCGCCTCTCTGCTTTCTCTGCGTTGAAAACCAACCCCGCCCCTTCCCACGCGGTATTCTTTAACGCAGAGAAGCAGAGGCGCAGAGAAGCAGAGTTTTTTAATGGCCTGCGGCCCAAGCCATTTTCCCAAGTCGCGCGCAGCGCCCTCTACACGCTCTACACGCTCTACACGGCTAAAACCTCTCTGCCCCCAACCCCAAAAACTATTTTGCAATAATAGGTTTTGTGATGTGGCTGTGGGGTGCGAAGCATGGGCGAAGCGGTAGCGTAGCCTGTTTTGATAGCCATCGGAGTTAATAAAAGCGCAGTTGTTAAGGAACTCCGACGGTTGCCAAAGAGCCTCCGCTACCGCTACGGCTTGCGCTCTGCGTGTTCCACCCGCCCGCGGAATCACTGAATACTGGATACTGGTTGCTGAATACTGGATATTAAGTGTTCAGTATCCAGTATCCAACAGCCAGCAGCCAATGTTCAGTCGTCCGCTCGCCAAATCTCCTATCTCCTATCTATTTTTTCGCGCCCCGCGCGAAAAATCCCCCACCCTCCCCGAAAATGTGCTACACTATATACGATGCAAATGGTCCCGTTTCCGGGTGGAAGCGGGAATTACGAACTTCAACCTCCACAAAAGGGAGACAACATGAACTACAGAACAATGCTCAGGGGAGCGCTTGCGCTTTCCCTCAGCCTCATTGTCGGCTCTGCCATGGCCACGACCACGGTTACCGACGTACAGAAGTACGGCGCGACATTCGAGTCGACCGTAAACACGACCGCAGGCCAGTTGAACGACTTCGCCTACGAAGAAGGCACGAACGTTACCAAGTACGCCGTTACTGGCGGCGATCCCCGCGGCTGGTTCGGCGCGGCCGAAGACGAGTCGAAGATCATCGCAGCGAACGGTGGCCAGGCCCTCCAGCTCAACACCGACGCCGCGACGCTCACCAACAAGCTTGCGACCACTATTGCCGCCGACATCAACGACAACGGCATCGCGGCGGCCGGCGCCTACATCGAGACCGAGGCTAAGTTCGTCGCGAGCGACACGCTCGACGCCGGCGTCGTCGGCGGCACCGACGACACCAAGTTCGCCATCTACGCCTACGCCGACGAGAACGCCTCGCCTTGCACAACGAACCTCGTCGTATACCATGCGTACTATGATGGGAATGGCGAAATCGCCTATACAAATGAGATTTTCGACACACTTGTCGATTGCGATGTCTACACCAAGCTTCGCGTCGAGATGAAGCAGATGAAAAACCCCTCAAGGCAAAATGTAAACGTGTTTTCCGTTAAGGTCGGCAATTCCGCTGCCCTCGCATCTGAAAACGCACTTGACGCCTATCTTGACGAGGAGCTCAATGAGGGCATCTGGTTCCTTACAGTTGAAGATCAGTTAGGGGGAAATGCCACTAAGCAGCTTGCCACCATCAACTTCAAGGGCACGGGCGAGGTGGACAATCTCGCGGTCGGCATCATCCAGGAGACCACGACCTACGCGATTGACTGGAGCGCCAGCCAGAACGTGATTGCCTCGAACCTCACGGCCAACGCCCAGCTCGCCGCCGGCGAGACGAACTTCGCCAACAACGTCCAGCTCGCCTTCTACCCGACCGAAGGCAACGTCATCACCAACGTCCTCTTGAATGGCGACGCGATTGATGGTGTAATGTTCCCCATCGACTCCTACTCCTACACCGTCAACAGCACCGACGCCACCCTCACCATCCTCGCCGGCACCCAGGCCGCACCCGCGACCGTCATCTCCGTCGCCACCGTTGGCAATGCGACCGTCACGGACAACCAGGACGGCACCTACACCATCTCCGTCCCGCTCGGCAACGGCCTCTCCTCCGTCTTCGTCAACGGCGCGGCCGTCGATCCTTCTCTCCTTACGGAGGGCCAGGGCGGCACCTACACCCTCGACGTCTCCTCCCTCTCCGGCAACGTCAACGTCGTCATCGCGACCAAGAAGGTCCGCACTCCGATTGGCCACAAGTGGTTCGAGAACCCTGGCGTCATCGCCACGAACCTCGCTGGCAAGGGCGGAGATGCTGGTCCCTATAAGTTCTCAGTAGGCTCAGATTTCGCAGCCATATCTTATGGTAACCACGATAAAACGGGCACGGGCTTCAAGCTCTTCAGCGTTGACGATCTTCTTGGTAGCGATGCGACGCCCATATACACCGAGACTAGGGCGGATGCTCAAAGCCTCAACATCAACTCGATTCGCGGTGCTGCCATCAGCGAGGCTCTGGATGTAGCCCTAATTACCGCCTACAATGGCGGAAAGGCTTATTCGCTTCCGCTGTCGGCAAACACCCTTGAACTTGGCGTCAACGCTTTCGAGATTACCAATGATCGGGGCATCACCTTTGATCGCGCCTACTTCTCCGCTGACAACCAGTATCTCTACACAACGGAGGTTGATGGTGGCACAAATACCAAGATTGCCAAGTGGGCAATCGCCGACGGTCTCAAAGGCTCAGGACAGAAGCTCACACTCGTCACTGAATACACAATGCCATCGCGCGTCCGCGATTTCGCCTACGCTGTAATCAACAACAAGGAACTCTTCTATGTCCTTAAAGATGGAACGGCCGGCGTGTGTGTTTACGATGTCGCAGGTGGCACGAACGTGCAGTTAACGGCGCAACTTTCCAATGGTGGCAACTATGGCTCCGTTGCAGTCTCGATGACTTCGACTTCGACACCTACGCTCACAGTTCTTCCTTCTATGAATAGTGGTACTCCTGACCCGATGGCGGTCTACCAGCTTGCGGCTGATGGCCTTTCCATCGCCAATACGCTTGCCACCTTCACAGTAGCCGAACTTACGACAGCCGGCGTCACAGGCGGAAGCTATATCCGTTCTGCCTGGCCTTCCGAAGATGACGAAACCCTCTACCTCGGCTATGGCAGCGACAAGCTCTACGTACTCCAGTACGTCGAGCCGCCGACACCGACGGTCATCTCGATCGCCCTCGTGAACGGTGCGACCTACACGGATGCCAACGGTACGCTCACCTTTGCGGCTCCTCCTGGCTACACAATCAGCTCGATCTTCACAAATGGTGTCAATACTGGCTCCACGACGACCTTCACGACCAACGGCCTCACCGGCACGGTCAAGATTATCGCCGCCGCGACCAAGACCCGCACCGCTCCCGAACACAAGTGGTACGAGAGCCCGGGAGTCATTGGAAGCACAGAATGGGGTATTGGCGCGATGGCGTCTGGTGAAGATAGTCACTACTATGGGCCGTACAACATGGATGTTGACGGAGACTTTATTGCTGTTCCTACATGGACGGGGAGTCCTTCATATCTTGAGCTTTACAACAGGGATGCTGTTGATGCCGGCAATGCACCGTATCTTGCAAAGATTGACCGGGCCGACTATGATTATTCCTTCATGGGCTCGGGAATATGCGTCCCCCTGAATGTCGCCATAGCAGGGGCTTATTCTGGTTCCCATGTTGTTGCATTCCCGCTCAACAATCCGAACCCCGTTCTTGGTGAAGATGCGTTTGTCATTTCCAACAGCCTCAATGCAACGCTGATTCAGTTCAAATTTACGGATGATGCGCAGTATGTCTACGCGAGGCCTTATAGCGGAACCGTAGTATACAAGTTCAAGGTACTCAATGGGCTTAAGACCACTGGTGTCAACCTTGTCGATCCTGTAACGTATGAATTTAATCAACGCGTTCGTAGCATTGAGCTTGCCCAGATTGGAGGCAAGGACATCGTATATGCGTTGTTAGAGGACAAGACCATTAGTGTGGTCGATACTTCGGTCAACGCACCGACGGCGACTAATCTAGTTTCTGATGTTGCGTTGAGCAAATACATCAACATATCTGTTTCGGGAATCGCCGATGGTACGCCTCACCTCACCGTCGCGTCATGCACACAATCCGCAACTCGAGTTGATGTTTACACGCTGAATGCGGCTGGAACCGCAGTGGACACAAGCATTGAGAAAATGTCCTTCAATACCGCTGCGGTTACAGCGTGGGGAGTATCAACGGGTGGTGCCACTGGTGCAGATGCTGTTGTAGTTGATGACGAAGGGACGCTCTATCTTGGATATGGCAGGAAGCTCTACGCCATCCAGTACGTCCTTCCGACCTACGCGGTCGACTGGACCGGCAGCACGAACGTCAATGTCACTGTCGATGGTCTCGCCCACGATGGCGGCACCTCCGGCAGCTTCACGAACGGCACGGTCATCGCCTTCACGGCTGACAGCGGCATGATGATCACGAATGTTGCGGGCGAGGCTTATGGCCCGGCCAGCACCTTCACGCTCACCGTCACCGAGGCCACGAACATCGTCGTCAAGGCCGGTGTCTCGCAGCCTATTGGTCGCATCAAGCCCGAATGGGCGGAGCAGGCCGACACGACCAAGTTCTGGGCGTGGGTCGATGATAACCACGTCTCCGACTACGCGAGCGTGGACTACACGACTGAGTATCTGCTCAATATTGCACCTCAGGCCGGTGTAACGCCAGAGCTAAAGATCGTCAGCATCGCGGTCGGAGCTAGCGCCACCACGATTGAGGTCACCTGCACGGCTGGTCGTCTCGCTGTTGACCTTGCCAATCTCAACGGCGTCCTAAACGTCGCGGTTGGCAGCTCGGTCACGGCCCTCACCCCGAAGGCCATCCCGGCGGCGAACCTGGATGCCTCCACGCCTGGCTGGGCCACGATCACGATCCCGAATGCGGACGGCTGCTTCTTCCGCGCCCGTGTCGACTTCGCGGCTCCCCAGGCCTCGCTGACGGCCATCAGTGAGTAGCCGGTAGGGACGTTTCCACGAAACGTCCGTCACAAATTCGGGCCACGCGGTAACGCGTGGCCCGAATTGTTTTTCAACCGGACAACGGGGAGTAGGGGAGAAATGGGGGGTATTGGACTGGCGTGACTGGCGTGGCGGGAGGGACTGGAGAGGCGAAAGGCATGGCTATTTGCTTGCGCGAAGCTCATGCCGCCGGTCCCGCCAGTCTCTCCGGTCCACCCCATCCTCTGGTGTCAGACACCCCGTTCAGCCCCGGTGTCAGACACTCCGTTCGGCCTTGGTGTCAGACACCCCGTTCAACCCTGGTGTCAGGCACCCTGTTCGGCCCTGGTGTCAGACACCCCCCGCCTCCCCGGTGTCAGACACCCCGTTTGGCCCTGGTGTCAGACACCCCGTTCAACCCTGGTGTCAGGCACCCTGTTCGGCCCTGGTGTCAGACACCCCCCGCCTCCCCGGTGTCAGACACCCTGTTCGGCTCTGGTGTCAGACACCACCCCAAAACTGGTAAGCTGCCCATTCTTTAGATGTCCGCACCGTAGTTGCATTATCGCTCCGCACTAACACCGAGAGAATCGCGCCTTCGCGACCGCCGTGGTGTCAGACATTCCGCCCCACCTTTGACAGGGGGCGCGGCCCTCACCACGAACGCCAAGCTGAACGAATGCTACCTGCTTAACTGCGACATCACGCAGGCCAATGCCGGCGGCTCGATCGCACGGGCATCACGGTCAGTGGCAGCAGCGTCACCGTCACGGTCGCGCTCACCCGCGTCGGCGGCATCGCGGGCGGCATCAACGGCACGCTGAAGCTCTACGGTGCCTCCGACCTAACCGCCGGCTTCACCCGCGGAGCACTTCAATCGGTTACGCTCGACAACGGGAAGTTCACGAGCGGCAATACCGCCACCGCGACCTTCACCGGCACGGGCAAGACCTTCTTCAAGGCCTTCATCGAGTAAGGGGCTCTCCTTTCTCGCACAAATTCGGGCCATGCGGCAACGCGTGGCCCGAATTGTTTTTTTGCTTGCCTGGCGGCTGTGCAGAGCGCCTCTCTCAGCCAACGGTTTCGATGGCTGTCGATAGCCTTCGATAGCTCTCGATAGCCGTCGAGTATTTGCTGGCCTGACGGCTGTGCAAGGGCCTCTCTCAGCCAACGGTTTCGACGGCCATCGATAGCCATCGATAGCTGTCGAGTATTTGCGCAGGCCTGACGGCTGTGCAGAGCGCCTCCCTCAGGCACCGCTGTCGATAGCTATCGACAGACTCTCCTTGTTGTGCTATCATGATAGCACAACAAGGAGAGTAATATAACCATGACCGAACTATTCAAACCGTCGACCGGATACAAACGTCTCGACCTCTACATAATCCTCAACATAGTGCAACTTGAAACGCTGGCCTTTTGCCGCAAACATCTTGGCCGACAGGACGACCCATGCGGCCGCCAGTTCGACCAGATGACCCAGGCCGCCCGCTCCAGTGTTAAGAACTTGACCGAAGGCAGCGAGCGCATTGCCACTTCGGCGCAGAGCGCCATGAAATTGCTGGACATTGCCAAAGCGAGTGTCTGCGAGTTGCGCGACGATTATCTTACGTTCCTCATGGATCGCGGTCTGCCGCCCTGGCCGCTGGATTCTCCCGAGGCGCGTGCCGTCTCTGGTGTCAGGCTCGATCCGGCCAATTACGGCAACGACGTGAATCACGATTTGGCCGTCCACATTATTGCCCAGCGCGGCAAGTTTGCGCAGTGGTTCCGCGATGGCGATGCCATCACCGCCGCCAACGCGCATCTTATTCTCATTGGCCGCGCGCTGAACATGTTCGACCGCCTCATACGCCAGCATGGCGACGCTTTCGTCAAGGAAGGCGGATTCTCCGAGCGCATGACCGCCGCACGCGTTGAGCAGAAGCGTGCGCAGAAAACCCCAGTCGATGAAGACGCCCCCGCATGTCCGGTGTGCGGCGGCCAGATGCGCCTTCGCCATGGTCCCCGTGGCGATTTCTGGGGTTGCCTCGGCTTTCCGAGTTGCAAAGGCACAATCGATGCGGCAAAAAGGCCGGCGCTTGCCTGACGACTGCGCAATGCGCCTCGCTCAGACGCCAGTTTCGATGTTTTCGCGCTGGCCTGACGGCTTGTGCAGGACGCCTCGCTCAGCCAGCGGTTTCGATGGCCATCGATAGCTTTCGATAGCTTTCGATAGCTATCGAGTATTTGCTTTTGCCTGAGGGCTGTGCAAGGCGCCTCCCCCGGGCTCCGGTTTCGATGGCCGTCGATGGCTATCGATAGCCGTCGATAGCAGTCGAGTATTTGCTTTGGCCTGACGGCTTGTGCAGAGCGCCTCCCTCAGGCAACGGTTTCATGGTTGTGCTATCATAGATAGCACAACCATCAAGCCATGAAATCCATCTCGACACACCAGTACTTCCTTGAAGACATCTTCGCCGAGGGGTGGCGCGTTGCTTGCGCTATCTTCGCCAAGTGCGCCCTCATCGTGATCGCCTTCGGCTTCATAGTGAATATCCTTTCCGGAATGGCCGCGGATCGGCTTGGGCTGGAGAAGCTTGTCGAAGCGGGGCGCCTCACTGCACGCGCGGAGCTGCAAATCGCGAATCTCATCGACAGGGCCTTTACGTTTCTTATCTTCAGCGTCGCCATGATTGCCGTGGTCAAATGCGCCGAGCGCATTGTGACCCAGCGCGAAGCATCCGGCGCCGAGGCTCTCGCCGAAGGGCTGCGCCGTTGGCCGCGCTACCTTTGGACCGGCTTCCTCGGCGGCCTCATCATCATGGGTCTTTGCTGCCTTTTCATCATCCCGGGCCTCGTCTGGATGATCTACTACATGTTCCTGCCGTACGTGGTGTCAGTCACCTCGCTCTCGGGCAAGAAGGCGCTCGACTATTCGAAGAGCCTCGTCCAGGGTGCCTTCTGGCGCACAATCGGCTATTTCTTCGTCATCGGCTTCGCGGCGGCCATACCGGCACTCATCCTCGCACTCTGCGGGCAGACGGCCGTGAACCTCCTCACGCCGCATCTGCCGAAGGCCGCGCAACTTGCGGCCTCCGCCCTTGCGCTCGCCATCGCGCAACTTCCGGTCATCTTCCAGCTCTCCCTCGGCACCGTTTTCTTCCTCAACACCGCCTACCTCAAGCGGTGAAAGGGGCGGGTAGTTTTTAACGCAGAGAAAGCAGAGAGGCGGAGACGCAGAGGGGTGCGGGGCTGGGCGCTTCGCGCGATCTTAGGAAACCGGCTGGGCGAGGAGCCGTCTGCGACGGCTTGGGGCGCGGCCCCGCCGGCGGCCCGGTGAACAAGTTCCCCGCCCGCCAACGGTGCCTTGCCCCAGCCCCTTGCGGGGCTTTCCTCGCCTCGCCGGATTGGGAAGCCCACCATTCGGCGGGACAGGAAATTTTAGGAAAAGTCCCATGGTGGCTTGAAGCTTTGAAGTAAAGCCCTTCTTCAAGCCAGCCCAGGGTCAATATCAATTATCTATTATCTGTTATCTGTTATCTATTATCTGTTATCTATTATCTGGCTGTGCTATCATAGATAGCACAGACATGAAAGCCGCATTCATATCCTCCGCGCCGTCTAATGTCGCGCGCGTCTACGGGCCGGACGAGACCGCGCGTCTCGCCGCCAATTCCGACCTTCTCCCCGGCGTCTTCTCGAAGGACGACGCCCTCGCCGGCCGCCTCGCCGACGTCGAGGCGCTCTTCTCGACCTGGGGCATGCCCGTCTTCACAGAGGAGGAGATCGCCACGTGCCTCCCGAAGCTCAAGGCCCTCTTCTACGCCGCCGGCGCAACCGACGCCTTTGTGCGCCCCTTCCTCGCGCGCGGCATCGGCGTCATGAGCGCCTGGCGCAGCAATGCGGTGCCCGTCGCGGAGTTCTGCCAGGCGCAGATACTTCTCGCGCTCAAGGGCTATTTCCGCAATGTCCGCGAGGGCCGCGCCTGTCGCGGCCGCGCGCCGGCCGGTCCCGGCATCTACGGCGAAAGCGTCGCCCTTCTCGGCGACGGTGCCGTGGCGCACTGCCTCATGGACCGTCTCGCGACGAGCAACATCCGCGTCACAATGATCCCCTCGAAGCCTCACGAGCGCACCGTCTCGTTCGAGGAGGCCTTCAAAACGGCCTTCGTCGTGAGCAACCACCTGCCTGACCGCGACGACAACGTCGCCTGCATCGGGCGCGCGCATTTCGAGTCGATGCGCGAAGGCGCGACCTTCATCAACACCGGTCGCGGACGCCAGATCGACGAGGCGGCGCTCATCGACGTCATGTCGTCGCGCCCCGACCTCACCGCCCTGCTCGACGTGACGTGGCCGGAGCCTCCGGCGAAGGATTCGCCTCTCTGGACGCTGCCGAACGTCATCGTCACGTCGCACATCGCCGGCTCCCTCGGCGACGAAGTCCGCCGCATGGCGGCCTCGGCCGTCGACGACTTCATCGCCTACTCCTCCTCCGGCCGCACCGGCCCGAACTTCGTGAGGGAGGAGATGCTGATCACGAGCCGAGGCTCGTGACGAGCAACCGGGCAACGGGACGTTGCAAACCATCCCCACCCCCCCTCCTGTGCGGTATTCTTAACGCAGAGAAGCGGAGGCGCAGAGAAGCAGAGTTTTTTAATGACCTAAGGCTCACTGGATACTGGACACTGGCGGCTGAGTACTGAATACTGGATACTTTTCGCTTCCGCCTCCGCACCGATGGCGCTTCGCGCAACCACGGAAGCGGGTGGCTGCGCGGGGCTTCGCCCGCGCCCGGCGGGCCGTTGGCGGAATTGCGTGCAAGCACGCATCCGCCCACAGCCTCGCCTCTGCGATGCTTTGCATCGTCGCCACCCGACACTGAAGCCCGCTTCGCGGGACACAGAAATTCACAAAAAATCCCCATGTTTGCTTGATGCCAATCCTCAAGGCTCCCTTCAAGCCTTTTTCCGTGGGGTTCAGTGTCGGGCGAAGCCCGTTTCCGTGTCCGCTGGACGCGGCGGCGATGCAACGCATCGCAAGGGCAGGGGGATGGCGATGGCCATGCTTGCATGGGTCGGCGCAATCCCCTGCCCGTAGGCCGCCAACGGCGGCCCGCCGTGACAGCGGCTTCCGTGGTTGCGCGAAGCGCCCTCTACACGCTCTACACGGCTAAACTCTCTGCGCCTCTGCCTCTCTGCTTTCTCTGCGTTAAAGAACAACCCCGCACCTCCCCCTTTGTGATGTTGGTTGCTGAATACTGGATGTTGGTTGCTGGTTGCTGAATACTGGATACTGGATGTTGGCTGCTGAATACTGAATACTGAATACTGGCGGCTGTGCTATAATTTTCCCATGAGCAAAGCACCCTTTACAGAAGAAGTCCACGAGGTGGACTTCTGCGTTGTCGGCGGAGGAATCGCCGGCATGTTCGCCGCGATCTCCGCGGCGCGCCACGGCGCGACCGTCGCACTAATGAACGACCGCCCCGTCCTCGGCGGCAATGCGTCGTCCGAGATCCGCATGTGGGTTTGCGGATGCGGCGGCAAGAACCTGCACGAGACGGGCCTCGTCGAGGACATGCTCCTCGACAACTGCTACTACAATCCGGACCGCCTCTTCCCAATCTGGGATGCCCTCCTCTACGGCGCGGTCCGCTACGAAAAGGGTATCCTCCTCTTCCTCAACTGCTCATGCAACAAGGCCGAAATGGCCGACGGACGCCTTGTGTCCGTCACCGGCTGGCAGACGACGACGCAGAAGTGGATCACCATCCGCGCCAAGCTCTTCGCCGACTGCTCGGGCGACAGCGTCCTCGCCCCGCTCACGGGCGCGGAATACCGCGTCGGCCGCGAGGCGCGCGCCGAATTCGGCGAGTCGCTCGAGCGCGACGAGGCCGACCGCCGCACGATGGGCATGAGCTGCCTCATCCAGGCACGCGAGATGACCACGCCCCAGCCTTACACGCCTCCGCCCTGGGCGCATGTCTACGCCTCGGACTCCGACCTCAAGCCGGGAATCGGCGACTTCGCCCCCGGCGGCAACTACTGGTGGCTCGAGCTCGGCGGCATGCAGGATTCCATCGCCGACACCGAGGACGTCCGCGACGAGCTCCTCCGTGTGGCTTACGGCCTCTGGGACCACTACAAGAACCGCGGCGAGCACGGCGCGGCGAACTGGACGCTCGACTGGGTCGGCTTCCTCCCCGGCAAGCGCGAGAGCCGGCGCTACATGGGCGACTACATTCTCACTCAGGGCGACATCGAGTCACTTCGCGCCTTCCCGGACATCGTGGCATACGGCGGCTGGCCGCTCGACGACCACGACCCGCACGGTTTCGAGGGCGACACGCCCTCGAACATCGCGATCCACGTCAAGCCGCCATACGGCATACCGTACCGCTCGCTCTACTCGCGCAACGTCCCGAACCTTCTTTTCGCCGGGCGCAACATCAGCGTCACCCACGCGGCCCTCAGCTCGACGCGCGTCATGTGCACATGCGGACTCGTCGGCCAGGCGGCCGGAACGGCCGCCGCCATCGCCGTCCGTCACGGCACGACGCCGCGCGGCGTCTACGAGTCACACCTCGCCGAACTCCAGCAGACGCTCATGGACGACGACTGCTTCCTCCCGGGCCTTGTCCGCGACATTCCGGCCCTTGCGCGCAAGGCGCGCCTCACGGCCTCGGCTGGCGACCCCGAGCCTCTCCGCAACGGCATCGACCGTCCCGTCGGCGACGATGACAACGCCCTCGACCTTCCGCTCGGCGGCGAAGTCGCCTACTCGTTCGACGCGCCGACGGACGTCGCCGAGGCGCGCTTCGTCTTCGACAGCGACCTCGCCCGCCTCCGCGAATCCAAGTACAACATCCGTTCCAACTACGCGATCAAGTACGTGCCCCAGAAGGTGCCTGACACCCTTGTCCGTGACTTCCGCGTCGAGACCCAGGACGCCTCCGGCGCCTGGTCCGTTCTCGCACACGTCACGGACAACCACCGCCGCCTCGTGCGAATCCCTGTCGGCCGCTCCGTCTCCGCCGTCAGGCTCGTTCCCGAGCGCCTTTGGGGCGACAAGCCGACATGCCGCATCTTCGCCTTCGATTGCCGCTGATGTGGCAGATAGGGGACTTGAGATGGGAGATATCGATGGCTATCGATAGCTTTCGAAAGCAATCGATGGCGGTCGAAACTAACCACTAGAACTAACCATGTCCTTCCTTGGCATTGATTTTGGTACGGATTCTGTTCGAGCGTTGATTGTCGACGTCTCGGGTCATACGCTGGCCGAGGCGGTGCGGCCTTATCCGCGCTGGGGCGGGGGCCGATACATCGACGCGGCCGCCGGAATGTTCCGCCAGCACCCGCTCGACTACCTTGAGGCGATGACGGACGCCGTCCGCGAGGCGGTGTCACATGTCGACGCGGCCGAAGTCAAGGGCATCGGTGTCGACACCACCGGTTCCACGCCCTGCCTTACGGACGCCTCTGGGCTGCCGCTTGCCCTTCGCCCTGAGTTCGCCGAAGACCCAGACGCCATGTTTATCCTCTGGAAGGACCATACGGCCATCGAGGAGGAGCACCGCATCAACGAAGTGGCGCATTCGGGCAACTGCCCCGACTACACGGCCTACGAGGGTGGCGTCTACTCGTGCGAGTGGTACTGGAGCAAGGTGTTGCACGTCCTTCGCGCCAACCCGCGCGTCCGCGCAGCGGCCGCCGGCGCAATTGAGCACTGCGACTGGATTCCCGCCGTTTTAACAAAAACAAACGAGGCCTTGTGCCCCGCGTCGCGGCGCTCGCGCTGCGCCGCGGGGCACAAGGCCATGTGGCACGCCTCCTGGGGCGGGCTTCCGCCGGAATCGTTCTTTGAGCGGGTCGATCCGCTTCTTGTGCCGTTCCGCAGGGCAACCCCAGACGAATCGTTCACGCCCGAAAAGCCAGTCGGCCATCTTTCTCCCGAATGGGCGGAACAGTTTGGCCTTCCCGAAACGGTCGTCGTCGCCGGCGGCATCCTCGACGGCCATTGCGGCGCGGTCGGCGCGGGTGTGCGGCCAGGCAGACTCGTCAAGGTTTGCGGCACCTCAACCTGCGACTTCCTCGTGGCCGAAAGCGTCAACGGCCTCATTCCCGGAATCTGCGGGCAGGTAGACGGATCAATCGTCCCCGGCTACATCGGGCTTGAAGCCGGTCAATCGGCCTTTGGCGACGTCTACGCCTGGCTGAAGCGCTTCCTCTCCTACGCGGGCGAGGTCTCGGTGGCGGCAATCGAGCGTGACGCCGCCGCAATCGCGCCGGGTTCGACGGGCCTTGTCGCGTTGGACTGGTTCAACGGACGCCGCACGCCCTACTACGATGCCACTTGCACAGGAGTCCTCACAGGCCTCAATCTCGGCACAACGGCCCCTATGGTCTTCCGCGCCCTCGCCGAGGCGACCGTCTTCGGGTCGAAGCGGATAACGGACCACTTCGCCGAACATGGAATCACCACCTCCGACATCGTGATGACCGGCGGCATCAGCCGCAAGTCCCCGTTCGTCATGCAGATGTTCGCGGATGTGCTGTGCCAGCCGGTCAAGGTCGCCTCGTGCGAGCAGACATGCGCGCTTGGCGGCGCGATTTTCGCAGCTGTCGCCTCGGGTGCCTATCCAGACGTCCCCACGGCCATGGAGCACATGGCCTCAGGAATAGACCGCGTATACAATCCTAATGCTGCTACGGCAGAAGTCTACGCAAAGTTTTACTCCAAATATTGCCTGTTGGCCGCCTCTGGCGGCCTACAGGCAAATTAAGCCATGTATCTCGAATACTACAAGCTAAGCGAATTTCCGTTCAGCATCACGCCGGACCCGAAGTTCCTGTACTTTGACACGTCGCACCGCGACGCCTACCAGCACCTTCTCTACGGCATAACGAGCCGCAAGGGCTTCATCGCGCTTACCGGCGAATGCGGCTGTGGCAAGTCCACCATCTGCCGCGCCGTTCTTGACGCGCTCGGCGACACGGCGAAGACGGCCCTCATACTCAATCCTGTCCTCGACGGCCCGCAACTTCTGCGCGCCATAGTCGAGGACCTTGGAATCCGCCCAGCGGCTTTCGACCGCTTTTCACTTATCCAGGCACTTAACGCCTTCCTCCTTGAACAGGCGCAGAGCAACACGCTGGTGGTGATAGTCATCGACGAGGCACAGGACCTGCCCGCGAAAACACTGGAAGAGGTGCGTCTTCTCTCCAATCTTGAGACCTCCAGCCAGAAGCTTCTGCAGATTGTCCTCTCTGGCCAGCAGGAACTAAACGACAGGCTTGCCGACCCGTCATTGCGCCAGCTTCGCCAGCGCATAACGGTGCGGTACCACATTTCGCCGATGGTCTCCAACGAAGTCGGGCCATACATCCGCCACCGCCTCAAAACGGCCGGCGCGCCGGACAACCTCGTCTTCACAGATGCCGCCGTAATGAAAGTCGCGCGCTACTCCCACGGGATTCCGCGACTGATCAACGCCATCTGCGACTACGCGCTCCTTGCCGGCTTCACGGACGGGACGTTCACAATCGACGGCAAATGCGTCGACCGCGCCGAATACCAGTTGGAGGGATCCTTGCCATGAGCTTGATAAGCGACGCCCTCAAACGGCAGGA
>JAEEGI010013915.1_pt1 | contig 16995 bp, 14 predicted proteins | sample 8958751 | NCBI WGS metagenome assembly JAEEGI01 (sample SAMN16246545, study PRJNA631951) | gut metagenome | biome: gut microbiome; feature: rumen; material: KS-attached | host: Bos | place: Iran: Karaj | collected 2018-10
TATCCTTTATACTGACGGTATTGCTTCCCACGGTTCGTTCATCCTTCTTCCCGTCGGCATTCTCTTTCTCCTCATTCTCGGCAGGTCCTTCCTTCAGTTCTTTCAACAGCTGTGCGGCACTGCCTGTTCGGTCCATCGGGTTCGGCTGCATCGCATGCACTATCGCCTTCTGCACCCTCTCGCTCACCCCTGTCTCTCTCAGTTTCTCCCCCACTCGCACATAAGTGTCATACGATGCCTTTTCCGGGGCTTCTCCCGTCAGCAGAAAGTACATCGTGGCACCCAACGCATACACATCCACCCATGGCGAGAACGTGTCTATCCCCTGCGCCTGCTCCAACGGGGCATATCCCCGCGTCCCTCCCACAAACCTACTGCTCGTGGTGGGCTTTCCCTTGGTGTCGAAATGCATCGACACCCCGAAGTCTATCAGCACCGGCGTCTCCTCCCCTTCATCACCTGTCCGCATCACCACATTGTCCGGCTTTATGTCTAAATGCAGCATCCGGTTCTCGTGCAGGAACCCCACCGCCCGGATAATGGGTTCCATCACTCCCGCCATCTCCCTCTCGTCCATCACTCCCTCATGCAAAACCTTCTTCATCAAGTCGTCCCCATCCAAATACTCCATGGCAAAATATGCCGTGTTGTTACTCTCAAATGCCTCCTCCACACGCACGATGTTCTCATTCTTTACTTTCAATTGCTCCAGCCTTCGCGCCTCTTGCATGAAATCTTTTCTTGAATCCTCATATATCTCCATAGCCCCTTGGCTACAGGTCACTCTTCCATCCTGCTCACGGCTGCATACTGCCTTCAGAAAAAACTCTTTCAGTGCGTACAGATACACCTTGCCCCCCTCTCGAACCATGGCAAGGTAGGTGATGCCGAAGCCACCTTTCCCCAACATGGATTTTATTAGGTAGGTGTGTTTTACACCTTTTACCACCTTGTTTTTTTTCAGCTCGTCTTCCATATCCGCTTCCTTCTATTTTATATTCTTATGCATTGCCAAACGCATACCCGTAATGCTCCCTTTTTCAGAAGGCAGTCTGTTGATTCTTGTCGATACCCTGCTATATCTCGAACTGTTGTACCAACTACCACCCCTATACACTTTGTATGTTCCGTCCACCGCCCCTGTCGGATTGGTCTGGGGCTCTCTCTCATAGCTGCCGAACCAATCACTGCACCATTCCCACACATTTCCGCTCATGTCATACAGCCCCAATTCATTCGGATTCTTGCTTTTCACCGCATGGGTCATTCCGCCGCTGTTATACGAACACCATGCCACATCTTCCACATAGTTGCCTCCGCTATACTTGTTGCCTCGCCCGTTCTTTCCGCCTCGGGCTGCATATTCCCATTCTGCCTCTGTGGGCAACGAGAACTCAAATCCCGTCTTCTCATTCAGTTTCTTTACAAACTCCTGCGCATCCATCCATGACACATTGTCCACTGGCAAGTCGTCCCCCTTGTTTATCGATGGGTTGTATCCCATCACGGCCATCCATTGCGCTTGCGTCACCTCGCTTTCGCCTATCCAGTAATTATCTATTGTCACCATATGTCTGGGCATTTCATCTCCCCAGGCATCGTCTCCCTGTTCGTCCGTGGCCCCTATCTCATAGGTTCCGCCTTCCACCCACACCATTTTCATCATCAATCCCTCCTCTATTGCCACGTCCACATCCTTCCCTTCTGCCAATTTATGCTTTTTCACCCCGTCTGTTGGCCATAGCAGTACCCCAACTATCAATCCCGACAGCACACACACCATCAGCCACGACAATTTCTTCCACCAGTGCGACGGTTTTTTTATTATATCTTTCTCTTTCTTTACTTTCTCTTTCTTTATAGGAACCGTATCATTGCCTCTGTTTTCCCTATGAATCCGGGTCGATGTCTCATCATTTTCTTTTGGAACTGTTGGTGTTCTGCTCAATTCTTCCATCAGCAGCAATGCACTGCCCGTGCGTTCTGCCGGATTGGCTCTCATGGCATGCGATATGGCATTGACTGTCGTCTCGCTCACACCATTGGCCTTCAACTGCTCCTCCACCTTCTTGGCGGTATCGTGGTCGGCCAGCCCCGGCTCTTTGCCCGTAAGCAGGTAATACATCGTCGCTCCCAGCGCATACACATCCAGGGTCGGTGCAAATCTGTCCACCCCCCACGCCTGTTCCAATGGTGCATACCCTTTCGTCCCTCCCACATATCGGCTCGTTGTGGTGGGTCCTCCTTGGGCGTTAAAATGCATCGACACCCCGAAATCTATCAGCACCGGCGTCTCCTTCCCGTCGTCCCCTATCCGCATCACTATGTTCTCTGGCTTTATATCCAAATGCAGCAGTCTGTTGTCATGCAGGTATTGCACTGCCAGCACCACCGGTCTCATCACCCGCAGCATCTCCCGTTCATCCATCACTCCTCGTTGCACTTTCTTTGCCAAACTATCTCCGTCTAAATATTCCATGGCAAAGTATGCTGTGTTGTTATACTCAAACGCCTCTTCCACCCTCACTATGTTTTCATTCTTCTCTCTCAGTTGCTCCAGTCTATGGGCCTCGTTCAGAAAGTCTTTCTTCGACGACTCCACATAATCCGTCACTGGCTTGCTCCATGTCACTTCGCCCTCTTCATTTCGTTCGCATCGGTCTTGTATAAAATGCTCTTTCAGTGCGTAAATATACACATTCCCCCGCTCTTTCACAAGTGCCATATATGTGATCCCGAAACCGCCTTGTCCCAGCACTTCTTTTATTATGTAGGTATGTTTTCCCCCCTTTATTGTAGTGTTTTTTTCTAATGTCACATGCATACAAGTTCTTTTTTTTTCGTTTGTTGAGTATAATTCACTTTGGCCACGGCAATCCGTCTTGCCTCAGCATATCATTGCCACTTTTGTGCGCAATCAGTATTTCAGTTTTTTCTCTATTTCTTCATATTCTTGGTCAATAATTCTTTGTATGCCTTCAGTGTCGCTTTTGGCACTGTCAGCTGGTGGGTATACCCGCTCTCTCCCATCAGCAGTATTTTCTGGTTCAGCGTGCTCAGATGCATCAGGTATCTCTGGTTTATTATCAGACTTCGCCCCAATCGGCAGAATGGCTTTTCTTTCATCAATCCCATGGCGCTGGCCAGTATCTTTTCCATTTGGCTGATGCCGAACGACACCATCATCTCTTTTCCGTTGTCATAGCGGAACCGGGTGTAATTGCCGTCTGCTTCAAAATACATTATTTTCTCCACATCCAGCATCGTCACCTCGTCTCTTGTGTTCAAAAAAATCTTATCCATACTATTTGCATTTTTTTTTATTTTTCTGTATTCGATATATTTTCTGTTCCTATTTGCCATTGTATAATCAATCCCGTCAATCCATCTCTCTTTCTTCCTCCCGCCCCAAGCTTAGCATCTCTGTGGTAAACTACGGACACAAAACCAAACGGAAACCAAAGAAGTTGCTACTGGAATTCGGCGTGCTGCCGGAGCGGAAAGACACGCGGCAGGAACTCGCAACGTCGTTCCAGTGACCACCACGCACCACAAGGATAGAGCCAGTAGAGGAGCCTCCCGAGTCATTCTGCGATTCTGAACCATAATAATCATTATACCCGTCCGAACATCTTTCTTCCACATTGCCACTCATGTCATACAGCCCCAACTCGTTCGCCTGCTTCCTCTTCACAGGGTGGGTCTTCTCTCCGCTGTTATCCTTATACCATGCCACAGCATCTATGCTGTTGCTCCCGCTGTACTTATATCCCCGGCTCTTGCTGCCGCCCCGCGCCGCATACTCCCATTCCGCCTCCGTCGGCAGCCGGAATGTGCGACCCGTCAGTTGGTTCAACTTTTCTATAAACTCCTGTACCTGATTCCACGACACATCATCCACAGGCAGATTATCGCCTTCAAAATAAGAGAAATTAAACTCCATCACCACTTTCCACAACGCCTGAGTCACCTCAGTCTCGCCCATATAATAGCTGCTTACTGTCATGCTGTGTGCCGGGTACTCGTCACCACTACAATCTCCACCCTGCTCCGATGTGCAGCCCATCGTAAACGTGCCACCTTCCACCCACACCATCTTGAATGTGGCTTTTCCTACCGTAAAAATCTCGTCATCCCCGCTCTTATAGCTCGACACTTTTACGGGCTTATCACACTTAGGTTTTTCAGTCTTTGAGCTTGTGGGCTTTTCTTGCTTTTTACCACTATTCTGGGTGTCCTGCTTTGCTTGCAGGGCTTTCTTGCTTTCCTCTGCCTTCCGCTTCGCCTGCGCCTTCTGCTGCGCCGTGCAGTCATAACACTCCGAAGCCTCCCGATACAGCTGCTCCGCCCGCCGATAGTCCCCCTTGTCATACGACGCTTTCGCCGCCCGCATCGTCGGGTTATAGCAGTCGTACTGCCCCATGGCAGTCCCTGCCATCAATATCATCATCACCAACCCCACAAACATTATTTTACCATTCATTGTTCTCATTGTTTTATCATTCTAATCAATGTATTTTTCTTGTTTTCTTTCTTCCTCCCGCGTCGGTGGCCTCTCCGTTGCGCAGCTGGAGCTCGTCCCTCGCTCCCCGCAGCTCCACTCCCCTGGCCACCGCCCTCCTCCTGTGACATAAACTAAGGGACAAAAACCAAACGGAAACCAAGACTGAAGCTGCGGTACGACGGGGCGATGTAGTCCCGATAAGACACCCGGCAGTTCTGCGCATTGTTGCGCCAACAACCTCCACGGAGCACGCGGTCCGAGCCAATAAAGGGACCTCCCGGGTCACGCTGCAAACTTGAACTATAATCACCATACCAGTCCGAACACCACTCATACACATTGCCGCTCATGTCATACAGTCCCAATTCGTTTGCCTGTTTCCCCTTCACCGAGTGGGTCTTTTCTGCACTATTGCCGTAATACCATGCCACGGCATCAATGCTGTTGCTGCCGCTGTACTTGTAGCCCCGGCTCTTGCTGCCGCCCCGAGCCGCATACTCCCATTCCGCCTCTGTAGGCAACCGGAACGTGCGTCCCGTCAGTCGGTTCAGCTTCTCTATAAACTCCTGTGCATCATACCACGACACCTGTTCCACTGGCAAATTGTCGCCCTTAAAATAGCTTGGGTTACTCCCCATCACCGCCTTCCACAACGCCTGCGTCACCTCCGTCTCCCCCATATAATAGTTGCTCAGCGTCACACTATGTGCCGGTTTCTCCCAATCATAACAATCATCCCCCTGCTCCGGCGTGCAACCCATCGTGAACGTGCCGCCTTCCACCCTCACCATCCCGAACTCCACTCCGTTCACACTTATCGTCTCATAATCTTTAATGGCCTCGACGGTATCTACACTCGCCTCTTCTGCCATGCCTGCCTCTCCTTTCGGCCACAATGCTATTATCCCCGCCACCATGGCCACTTCCACCAGCACCCACAGCACTTTCTTCCACTCCCTCTTCGGTGTCGGTTTGGGGTCTTCGTCTTTCCCCCCTCCCCGCTGGTTCTTCTTCGGTTTCTCTTTTTTTATCGTCTTATCCTCTATCCTGATGGTCTTGTTTCCCACGGTTGGTTCTTCCTTCTTCCCGTCGGCTTTCTCTTTCTTCCCATCCGCCTTTCCGTCATTCTCTTCCACCTTGTCTCTCTCCCCCTCCTCGGCAGCCCCTTCCTCCAGCTCTTTCAACAGCTGTGCGGCACTGCCCGTCCGGTCCATCGGGTTCGGCTGCATCGCATGCACTATCGCCTTCCGCACCCTCTCGCTCACCCCTGCCTCTCTCAGTTTCTCCCCCACTCGCACATACGTGTTGAACGATGCCTGCTCCGGGGCTTCTCCCGTCAGCAGAAAATACATTGTGGCACCCAACGCATACACATCCACCCATGGCATAAAGCTGTTCACCCCCTGCGCCTGCTCCAACGGGGCATATCCCCGCGTCCCTCCCACAAACCTACTGCTCGTGGTGGGCTGCCCCCCGGGGTCGAAATGCATCGACACCCCGAAGTCTATCAGCACCGGCGTCTCCCTCCCGTCGTCCTCCAGCCGCATCACCACATTGTCTGGCTTTATGTCCAGATGCAGCATCCGGTTCTCGTGCAGGAACTCCACAGCCCGGATAATGGGCTCCATCACTTCTAACATTCCCTTCTCGCTCATCACTCCCTCGTGCAACACCTTCTTCATCAAGTTGTCCCCGTCCAAATACTCCATGGCAAAGTATGCCGTGTTGTTACTCTCAAATGCCTCCTCCACCCTCACTATGTTCCTGTTCTTCTCTCGCAACCGCTCCAATCGCTTCGCCTCGTTCACAAAGTCCTGCTTCGACCGTTCAAAATATTCCATCGCCCCTTTGCTACAGGTCACTCCCCCGTCCTTCTCGCGGTCGCAGCTCTCCTTTATAAAATGCTCCTTCAGTGCATACAGATACACCACCCCACCCTCGCGCGACGACGCCAGATAGGTAATTCCGAATCCCCCCTGCCCCAGCACCTCCTTTATCCTGTATGTGTGCCGCTTCCCTGCCACTATACTATTCTTCTCTAATTGCATTTCTTTTTATTTTTTTGTTTTTCTCATTCTGTTTTCTATTTCTGCCCGTCGGTGGCCTCTCCGTTGCGCAGCGGGGGCTCGTCCCTCGCTCCCCGCAGCTCCACTTCCCTGGCCACCGCCGCCCCCCGCTTAGCATCTTTGTGGTAAACTACGGACACAAAACCAAACGGAATCCTACGAAGTTGTAACGGTGACCCGGCGAGGACTCGAGGCGGCGAGACACACGGCAGTCCCCCGCATAGATGTTCCAGGCACCGCCGCGCAACGCACGGACAGAGACATTTTTAATATCTTCCGCGTTATGCTGCAAACTATGGTTGTATTCTCCGTACCAATCCGAACACCACTCCCACACATTGCCACTCATGTCATAAAGTCCCAACTCATTCGCTCGTTTTTCCTTCACTGGGTGGGGCTTCTTTCCACTATTGCCTGTATACCATGCCACATCTTTAATGCTGTTACTGCCACTATACTTGTAGTCCCGGCTCTTGCTTCCGCCCCGTCCCGCATATTCCCATTCTGCCTCCGTCGGCAACCGGAACGTGCGTCCCGTCAGACGGTTCAACTTCTGAACAAACTTCTGCACGTCATCCCACGACACCTGTTCCACTGGCAGATTATTTCCTTTAAATTCGCTTGGATTATTCACCATCACCGCCTCCCACAATGCCTGCGTCACCTCCGTCTCGCCTATATAATAGCTGCTCAGCGTCACACTGTGGGCCGGTTTCTCGTTATCATCACAATCTTCCCCATGCTCCGATGTGCAGCCCATCGTGAATGTGCCGCCTTCCACCCACACCATCTTGAACTCCACCCCTCTCACAGCAAAAATCTCATCCCGCTTATTAAAGGTATCATTTCTTTCATGATTTTCAGTCATAGTCGGGTTATCATCCAAAACCAAACGGAAGCCAAAGTGGTCGCTTTGAGTATTCGGCGCGTAACAGTCCCAGCGATTAGACACGCGACAAAACCAAGCATCTAAGAACCAGTAACCACCACGCATCACACGGGCATTGTCAATAGGCGAGCCTTCCGGGTCATGTTGTGAGCCTGAGTTGTAATCACCATAGCTATCCGAGCACCATTCCTCCACATTGCCACTCATGTCATAAATCCCCAACTCGTTCGCTTGTTTCCCCTTCACCGGGTGGGGCTTCTTTCCGCTATTGCCTTTATACCATGCCACATCGTCAATGCTGTTGCTCCCGCTGTATTTGTAGCCCCGGCTCTTGCTGCCGCCCCGCGCCGCATACTCCCATTCCGCCTCCGTCGGCAAGCGGAACGTGCGGCACGTCAACCGGTTCAACTTCTGAATAAACTCCTGCGCTTCGTCCCACGTCAGACCTGCAACAGGCAGGTCATCACCTTTCCAATGCGATGGATTGTTCCCCATCACCGCCTCCCACAACGCCTGTGTCACCTCCGTCTCGCCTATATAATAGCTGCTCAGCGTCACACTGTGGACCGGTTTCTCCCAATCATGACAATCATCCTCCTGCTCTGATGTGCAGCCCATCGCAAACGTGCCGCCTTCCACCCTCACCATCTTAAACTCCACACCGCCCACATTCAATGTAATCTTGTTCCGCTCTGCTTCCTCGAGCTTGCGGCGTTCTTCGGCCTGCCGCTTTCGCTCTGCCGCCTGCTCCTCCTCACGGCGAAATGTCTCTTCACGCTGTCGCTGCTGTTCCTCTCTTCGGTTCAATTCCTCCTCTCTTCTACGCTGTTGTTCTTCTTTCTGCCGCAAAGCCTCCTCTCGCTGTCGTCGCTCCCCAGCAAGTCGGGCTTCCTCTTTCCTCTTCCGTGCTGCCGCCGCTGCCTCTTCCCTGCGGCGTTCCTCAGCCAGTCGCGTTCCCTCCTGCCTTCTCCTCTCTGCCGCCTCGTCTGCTTCTATCTTCCTTCGGCATTCTGTGGCCTGTTTACGCGCCTGCGCCTTCTGCTGCGCCGTGCAGTCATAGCACTCCGAGGCCTCCCGATACAGCTGCTCCGCCCGCCGGTAGTCACCCTTGTCATACGACGCTTTCGCCTCCCGCATCGTGGGGTTGTAGCAGTCGTTCTGCCCCAGCACCGGACTCACCATTCCGGCCAACAGCAACAACCCCGTCATCAATACTATTCTCTTCATTTCTTTAAATGTCGACTATTTCATTTTTATTATTTTGAAGAATGCATCCAACGGCTCTGTTCTATGCTTTCTCAACTGGTCAGCCCGCTGCACATCTTTTTCCACCCCGTCGGCTCCGGTCTCATAGCATAGGGCCATCCGCTCTGTCGATGCAGCCGAAAGTGCATGCACCTCTTCGGCTTTCAGGTAATACGCCATGGCTTTACCGAAATTCTTTTCAACTCCCAGTCCCTCATAATATAGGTCTCCCACCATACTGTATGCCGGCACATATCCCTGCTCCGCCAGTGTTGTCAATGTCTTCACTGCCGTGTCTATATCTTTTTCCACTCCTGCTCCGGTCAGCTGCATCCGCGCCAGCTCCAGGGCGGCATGGCTGTTCTCTTGTGCCAACTTTGTCAGGTTTTTCACGCTCTTTGCGGTTTTCTTCGAATCGCCCATCTGAATAATGCACAGTTCTTCCATCACTTTGGCATCCTCCACATCACGCTTCCGCAACTTCTTGAACGCATCTGCCGCCTTGTCATATTCTTTATTGTTATACTGCTGCATGGCTTTTATATATTCTGTCATCGGGCTCTTCACCCATCCCGTATCTTTTCCCGACATCAAGTCCGCCAGTTTGTTTTGGTAGCCGTTGGGGGCGGCGGTCATATACCAATGCAACGCATGGTAATAGTCAGCCTTCACGCCCTCGCCGTTCTTATAGCAGCATGCCACATTCCACATGGCTCCTCTATTGCCCTGCTCCGCTGCCTTTCTATAGTAGTCAAAGGCCTTCTCGCTGTTTTGGGTCACCCCTTCGCCCTTGCTGTAGGCATTGCCCATCTCAAATTGTGCTGCGGCCATCCCGTTGAGTGCTGCCATGGTAAGGTAATGCACCCCCTTCTGCACATCTTTCTCCACTCCTTTCCCGTCCATATACAATTTGCCATAGTAATATTTGGCTTCTATATCGCCGTTGGCTTCTATGGCACGCTCAAACCAGCTTATCGAGTATTGCGGCTGCATCATGGCCACATACATTTTGCCCGTCTCGCGCATCCCCTCGGCACTTCCTTTCTCGGCTGCCAAGGAATAAAAGCGCAGGGCCTCTTTCTGGTTTCGTTTGGTCCCTATGCCGTTTTTGTAGCATGAGGCCACAAAGAGACAGCTGAACAGGTCTCCTTTCTCTGCCCTCGCCGACAGTTCTGCCACTAATGTCTTGTTCCCCGAACGCAACGACCTTATATATAGTTGCTCTGCTTTCGTACTGTCTTGCTTCACTCCATGCCCTTGCAGATAGCAGTCGCCCAAATGGCCTATGGCTTCCGCATGGTTCTTTTTGGCTGCCTCTATCCACCACTGCATCGCCTGTACATAGTTTTGTTTTACCTTGTTGCCATTATAATACCAAATCCCTAACAAGTTCTGTGCATCGGCATTTCCTTGGTTCGCCTGGCTTGTTATCATACTCAGCGAATCCTCTGTGTTGGCCACATTCACGCTATCCACGTTTTGTGCGTTCATCATGTGGGGCATGGCTGCCATCATTGCCACACATATTATTATAACCTTGTTTTTCATCTTTGCTATTCTTTTTTATTGGTTTCTAAATCTTTTTTTGTATCAATTAATAATCTTTTATCGGGTTTACTCTATCCTTTTCAATTTTCTTCGCACCTCTGCATCGTCTTTCAGCCTCAACGCCGAGCGGTAGCAATTGGCTTTTACTACATCCAGCGACTTGTTGTCGCCGCACTTCACTATCGAGTCAAACATGATATCCACAATGGCGTCAAGCTGTTTCTGCACTTCGGTTTCTACTTCGCCCTCTTTGCTGCACTCCACCGCATATACTATCGAATCTACATTCCATGCTTTGGTCTTGTCATTCAATATGCGTTTCACATTCTCGTTCGCTACACTTTCCGCGGCTCCACTACCCTCTTTGTGCCCGCTTCTGCCCAGAAATAGCCATACCAAAACTACCGAAAGCACTACAATGATTATCAAAGCCAGATGTTCTCTCAACAATTCAAGCCATTCCTTGGTGTCATGCTCTTCTTTCTTCTTCTTTTCTTTCTTTTTCCCGTTAGTTTGGCCATATATCACTGTGCCGTCTCCCATTTTTATCCCCAACTCTTCTGCCAGTAAATCCACCCTCTGTGTGCGTTCCCACTTGCTGCTATTCATGGCATGGAGTATCGCGTTTTTCGTCTTCTCGGTCACCGTCTCCGGTATATTGGCCTGCAAATACTTGCTTATTCTTTCATCGGCTGTGGCAGGACGTTCGCCTTTCAGCATATAGTACAACAACGCTCCCATCGCATACACATCCGCCGTGGGTTCGAAACTGTTTATTCCTATATATTGCTCCATTGGGGCATATCCGTCCGAATGTCCGCTTGATATGCTGCTGGTGGTGGGGTTGCCTTTTTTGTCATAGTGTCGCGTCAGCCCGAAGTCTATCAGCACCGGCGTCAGCTCATGGGTCTCTAAATCCCGTCTCAGCATCACATTCTCCGGCTTGATATCAAGATGCAGCAACTTGTTATGATGCAAGAAATTTACCGCATTACATACCGCCGACATCAAATGCAAGGCTTCACCCTCGGACAGCCGACCGTTCTTTCCATGTTCCAGACAATACCTTGTCAGGTCTCCCCCTTCCAGATATTCCATCACATAGTATGCCGTGCCGTTGGCTTTGAAGGCTTCGTTTACTTTCACTATGTTCGAATTCAGGCCGCAAAGGCTCTCCAACCGCTCCGCTTCTGTATAGAAGTCGTGCAACCCCTGCTCCACCAATTCCTTGCTCCCGGGTGTGCTGGTCACTATCTGGGTGTTATGGTCTCGCATACAGCAGGTGGAGTTGAAATACTCCTTCACCACCAGCTTCACCTCTATCGGTATGTTCTGCATGTATTCTACGGTTGTCACCAAATAGGTTATGCCGCACCCTCCTTTCCCTACTACTTCCCCTATCGTGTAAACCTTCCCTTTCTGTCCTTTCAATTTATACCCTTTGGGCAGTGCATTCGGATTTCTTTCCATCGTGTAGTTCTTTTTTATCGTTTATTGAATAAGTTGCCAATTATTTTTTTCCATCCACTCTTGTGGTCACCTTCCTGCTGTTTGTCTCTCTTTTCGGCTTTTACCTCGGCCACCGTTTTTTGCATCGTGTCCATCATTATTGTTTGGCTATTTTCTGGCTCTTTCATTTCCTGTCCCAACACATCCACATCCAGCACCTCCCCTCGGTCCACTTTGGCAATGGGCACCAATATGGCGGTATTGTTGTCGCTGCTGTTCTTGCAACGCTCGGCAAGCCTGCGCATCTTCTCCCGGTCTTCTTCCGTCCCCTCCAGCAGTCGAACCAGTTCGTGGTCGTCAATGCAGTGCAGCACCCCGTCCGAACAGAGCAGGAAATAATCTCCCTTCTCCACATCTTCTATCTCCATCACCGTCGCTGCCGACGGCTCCTCTCCGCGGTCTGCTGTCATACACCGCGTTATCACGTTGCTCCGCGGATGGTCTATCGCCTCTTCCGGACTCAGGCATCCTGCATGCACCAGCGAGTTTACCAACGAGTGGTCATCGCTTCTGTACATCACTCCAACGCCCGGACGTATATGGTATATGCGGCTGTCTCCTATATGTGCCGCTGTCACCCCTCGGTCGTGTACCGTCACAAACGTCAGGGTTGTGGCCATGTCTTTGTTGTTTTCCGTTGCGGCTGCATAGAGGTCGTCATAGCATTTTGCCAGCATCGACTCCATCTCTTTTTTCTCAAACCCCTCGTATCCTCCTTGGGCTTGTGCCCATTGTCCTATGCTTTCGCACACCGTACCGCTCGCCACTTCGCCTTTCTCGTTGCCTCCCACTCCGTCGCATACTGCATAGTACCGCCAGCCCGCTTCTATCTCGTCGCGGTTCGGATAGCGCGCGTCTTCCTGATTGCCCCGTTGGCCTATCTGATAAAATGAATAGGCCACTCCTGTCTTTATTTTCATTTCTATTTCTCCTTCTTATCAAAAATAAATGTTGTTTTTCCCAAGGTTATCTTGTCCCCGAAATTCAAATAGCGCGATTCGTCCACTTGCAAAGGGGAATCATTTACACACACCGGATTGGCGGCCCGCAGTATCCTCAGCTTGTACAGGTATCCTTTTTCCACCTGTATCACTTCTATCGATATCGACCGCCGGCTCATAAATTCGTCCCCTTTTATGGATATATCGCTCTCTACTCCATCGCTGTACCGTCCCACCACATTGCTTCCCTCATGCAGCCGGTACACCACTTTCCTTTGTCCCATAAATGTTTTTTGCATCTGCACCAATTGGCCTATTCCCATCCCTTTTATTACATTGGGCTTTGTCTTCTCTTTGATCACTTGTTTCAATTGTGCTTTGCAATGGGGACATTGTATATTCATTATTCCTGCCATCTGCGCAGTATAGACTATCTCCTCTTGGCATTCCGGGCATGTAACACGTTGCTCCTCACCCTCATACCCAATCGCTTCTATTATCTTTTCTTCTTTCGACACGCTCTCGGGTCCGAAATGCAGCGTGTGTATCTCTCCGCAGCAGGGACATGTTATATCCATATTACATGGCTGCAACGGCAATTGCACCCTAAACAGCTTCTTGGTTTTCGGACAAGGTATCAGTTTGTATTGTGCCATATCCTTATTTCTATTTGTTCTTTTCTTTTTTTTAAATGTTTAGGAGGGTGTCCCTTCGGTTATTGGGGCACCCTCTCATCTTTACATACTATACCATCATGTCGGTCGGGTCGATGATGTCTTCTTCTATGTTGTTCATCGCCAAGTTGACATCGGCATTGTTTTGCCAGTCAGGATGTGCCAATCCATGTAATTCGGTCTCTCCGGTATTGGCCATGGCCACCGTGTCTCCCACAGTGATGGTCTGCATCATCAATGGTTCCATGCCTCCCGTTACGGGATCCACTATCACATCATACTCGCTGTTCAAATCACCGGCCGCTCCATCAATATCCACTAGCAAAGCGTTGTTGCCGTCGGGCAAAGTAACCGTTGCCGCATTATACATTTCGCCCTCCATCTCCAACATTCCCACTTCATCCACATTCATTATCGTGTCATCATGCATGTCAGCCACATCCACATATTCTCCGGCTATGATGTTATCGATTTCTCCTACGTTTATCGGATTTGTACCAGGCTCTTGTCCTGTTCCCGATACAGGCTCTTGTCCTGTTCCTGCCACCGGTTCTTGTCCTGTCCCCGATACAGGCTCTTGTCCTGTTCCTGCCACCGGTTCCGCTACTGGTTCATTCACGGGCTCCGGCTCAGGTGCCGGTTCCTGCATGGGCGGTATTGGCTCGGGTTCTGGCTCGGGTACAGGCTCTGGCTCTGGCTCTGGTACAGGCTCCGGTGTCACTACTTGCTCTGGTTCCTGTCTCAGAGCTTCGCTGGCGGCGGCGCCGGCAGCTCCGGCGGCCATGCTGCCTGCCACGGCTGCAGCTCCCAATCCTACCTTGCGGGCTCTCTCTTTCCCATTCTTGTTTTCCATTTCTACATTTTGTTTGTTCTCGGAATCCATGTTTCCGTTGTCAATAATCTTGGTATCCATGTCTTTTAAGTTTTAATTGTTTTTCGGTTGCAAAAATACAAACAAAAATCGGATTATTTCCACTATTGTTCACTCTTTTGACCAACCGACCGCTTTGGTTGACAAAGCGCACCTTTTTCCTGTCCAGTCGCTCCCTCTCACCACTTCAATATTACACTTTCTCGCATCCTTTTCGTGGCAATTAGTTGCGGATGTTGTATTTCTTTGCTGTGTAGCACCACGTCCCCGTATATATAACGGAACAGTTCCTCTACGGTTATCGATTTGTCGCCGTCCACGTCCGACATTCCACGCAAGGCCTTCAACAACGAATTGGTAAACAATCCGGCTCCCAGCAGGGGCGACTCTATCGAGTATTCATCCCCTCGGCTCGAAAGGAAAAACACCATGGTGGTGTCGCCCGACAGCCCGGACCATTGCGGTCGCCCGTCTTCCTGCGTGGTTACCGACCCCGATAGGCAGGCATCGAATAGGCATACCTTCGTCCCCGCCTTGGCTTTCTTCAGCTCTTTGATCAATTCATCATAGTGGATAAAGGTGTCGTAGGCCACCAATCCCCCTCTAAACCCATGCCCTGAAAAAAAGAATATAATTCGGTCCTCCGGCTTACTCTGCGTACATATCTGCCGCAGCTTGTCCAATATCCCGTTGTGGGTGGCATAACTGCTTGTCATCACAGTCACATCCTTACTGTGCTGCGCAAACAGCTCTTTCACTCTTATGGCATCTTTGTCCGGATTGCGCAGGTCATGACTGTTGTCTTGATAATGCGCCACTCCTACCGATAGCACGTATGTGCGTTGGGCCTGTATCCCCGCCATGCTCCACAGCAGCATGGCCACAATCATAATAATACATTTCTTCATCTTCATCTCATTTTTTAGTTTTTATTCAAAATTCCAATTGGGTTTTGGACTGATTATCCAACAGTATCAGCGATACCGATCCTCATTAACACCACTCAAGCATAACGCAGTGCGCGGCCAGCAGATTCTCTCTTTCTGCCTCCCGAAGTGTCAAACCAGCCTTACATTTTACCATATTATTATTCATTATTTCATGCTCCCTTCTCCTTATCCTTTGGCTCCGCAGAAGTGCGAGTGGCTCTTGATATCGTATTTGTTCAAAGGTTTCCCGCAACAGGGACACACCAGCAAACGATCGTTCCGTTCCATCAGCATCCGCTCTTTCTCGTTATTCACAAACAGCAGGCTCAGCACTGATGTCAGTCCCAGCGACCCACGCATAAACCACATCCCCGTACTCCCTTTCATCGGTATCGACAAGAACATCAACGCCATCGGCAGCAACGCTATCAGTATCTGCCGCTGTTTTTTCTTTTTCCTCAACCGCTCTATTTCCTCCTGCAGTTCTTCATACAGCTCGTTTATATGGTCAAACTCCATTTTATAGTCCTTCCCGGCCATCTCCGGCACAGCCTTTCGGGCCGAAAAGGTTATTCCCCCCGTCACCGTGTCGTTGCCCAACCGGATTCGTGTGATGGGACTGATTATCTTCTTCCCTATCCTTACGTATTCTCCCGTCTGCTCATCCTGCACATAGGTGCCGTTGGTCGAATTCAAGTCTTCCAATGTCCATATCCCGTTGTCTATCACTATGCGGGCATGTCTCCGGCTCACGCCCGGAGCGTCTATTTCGAATGGCTGTTGGCCATCCTTTCCTATTACTATTTCCATATAGTTATATTTTTTGTTTATATCTTTTTTCTATTTTCTTTCTTCCTTTCGCGGCGGTGGCCTCTCCGTTGCGCAGCGGGGGCTCGTCCCTCGCTCCCCGCAGCTCCACTCCCCTGGCCACCGCCCTCCCCCTTGTGACATTTACTAAGGGACAAAAACCAAACGGAAACCAAGAAGGCTGCCGCTGCTCGACGGGGTGTCGCAGATCTGATAAGACACCCGGCAGTTCTGCGCATTGCAGAGCCAACAACCTCCACGGAACACGCGGTACGAGCCAGTACCAGGGCCATCCGGGTCGCGCTGTGAACTCGTGCCGTACGAACCAAACCAGTCCGAACACCACTCATACACATTGCCGCTCATGTCATACAGTCCCAATTCGTTTGCCTGTTTCCCCTTCACCGGGTGGGTCTTTTCTCCACTATTGCCGTAATACCACGCAACGGCATCGATGCTGTTGCTGCCACTGTACTTGTAGCCCCGGCTCTTGCTGCCGCCCCGCGCCGCATACTCCCATTCCGCCTCGGTCGGCAGCCGGAAGGTGCGTCCCGTCAGCCTGTTCAGCTTCTCTATAAACTCCTGCGCATCCTCCCATGACACCAGTTCCACGGGTAGGTTATCGCCCTTAAAATAGCTTGGATTATTCCCCATCACCGCCCTCCACAACGCCTGCGTCACCTCCGTCTCCCCCATATAATAGCTGCTCACCGTCACACTGTGCGCCGGTTTCTCGTAATCCCTACAATCTCCACCCTGCTCCGGCGTGCAGCCCATCGTGAATGTGCCGCCTTCCACCCAAACCATCTTGAACTCCACTCCATTCACTTTCAATGTAATATTATCACTCTTAATATTCTGCCCTGATGCCCTAAACTTGCGGCGATCTTCATTTTCTATCTTTTTCCTTTTAATACGGCTCTCCTCCGCCTTCCGTTTGGCCTGTGCCTTCTGCTGCGCCGTGCAGTCATAACAGTCCGAAGCCTCCCGATATAGCTGTTCTGCCCGCTTA
>JAEEGI010013925.1_pt1 | contig 16986 bp, 13 predicted proteins | sample 8958751 | NCBI WGS metagenome assembly JAEEGI01 (sample SAMN16246545, study PRJNA631951) | gut metagenome | biome: gut microbiome; feature: rumen; material: KS-attached | host: Bos | place: Iran: Karaj | collected 2018-10
GAGGTTGCCGTAGCCGAAGGAGGATCCGCGCTCGCAGAGCAGGACGTCCCGGCATCCGGCCGCGCGGGCCTTGTCAAGCACGTTCTTCATGTCCCAGGGCGCCAGGAACTGGCCCTTCTTGATGTTCACGGGCCTGCCCTGGGAGCAGGCGGCTGTGACGAGATCCGTCTGGCGGCAGAGGAAGGCCGGCAGCTGCAGCACGTCGCAGACCTCGGCCGCCGGCGCGCACTGGGAGGGCTCGTGGACGTCCGTGACGACAGGAACGCCCGCGGCCTCCTTCACCCTGGCCAGCACCTCGAGGCCCTTCGCAAGGCCGGGACCGCGGTAGCTTGCGCCCGAGCTGCGGTTGGCCTTGTCGAAGCTCGACTTGTAGACGAAGGGCATGCCCGCCTTCTGGAAGATCTCGCGCAGGGCCATGGCCGTCTCCAGGGCGTGGGCCTCGGACTCGATGGCGCAGGGGCCGGCGAAGAAGGCCAGCGGCTGGTCGTTGGCCAGAGAAAAGTCGCCGAAGAAGGGCGAGTGCAGGGTCGTCATGGAGCCTCCTTGCGCAGGCCTCGGCGCCGGAGGCGCAGGGAAGGGCGGGGCGTGCGCGGGCCCGACTATAGTTGATGCCAGAAGACGCGGCAACATGGGCGGGCGGTGGTCGCAGTCGGCAGAGGAAGCCGGCTGGCGCTGTGGGCGCCCGGAACAGGGCAAGGGTTGGCCGCTCCCGGCGCTGTCGGCTCCTTAACCTGTACCCATAGCTTCGGATCCCGGAGGCGCCGGAGCCTCTTCGGCCGGACAGGCAGGATCCGCGGCGCTGGCCAGCCAGGGCTCGAAGGGAACTTGCGGGCTCCAGCGTGCGGAAAGCTGCGGAAACAGGCATTCTTCCGGATCGCGTCCGATGCTTTCAAGGAATTCGCCGGCGTTGACCCAGAGCACGGCGCGGCGTTCCGTCGGGCCGCTGTACACGATGGTTCTCGACTCAACCCGTCCGAACGCTTCCGCAACCTGAGCTATGGCGCGGGGATTCTTCATGTGCTTTTCCGGTCCCCCGCGCGAAGATGCCGTGTGCTTTACCTCGAAGAGCGACACGCGTGGATTTCCAGGATCCCGTTCGTCGACGACGGCGCAGTCGAACTCGGCCGTTTCTCCAGGATCGGCGTCCCATGCCAGCTTGAAGATGCGGCAGTCCTTCGGCAGAACGTCCTGCAAATCCGCGAAAACGATGTCTTCGAGCATCTGCCCCTGCACGGTCGCCTCCGCCTTCTTCAGAAAATCCTCTTTCGATACGGGCGCCTGATTGATTTTCAGGACCTCCCAGACAACGCCGCAGGCAAGGTTCATCTGGCCGGCGCGGATGCCGGGCTGGGTCTGCAGCGTCCTGACGGACTCTTCGTAGAGAAGCTGGTCGCGGCGTTTTTCCGGCACGGTGGAGGGCATCACCCGTACGTCTGCATTTCTGAAGACATCGATTCTAGACAAATACCTCAGGATAAGGGAAACTTCTTTTTTTGTAATTTGCAGTATTTCTTCTTGATTGTTTGAAATGCAAAGTCGTACATTGATTTGCTTTTTAAGACTCTCGCCATTATTTTTAAAGTATTTTTTTACTCCATCACTCAGTTCTCTTGCTACATTGCGTGCGACATAGTAGTCTCCAAGAACATACGGCACATACAGCTCATTGAGAGCGATCCTATGGTTTTGATCCTGCACAATACGGGCAATCGCTTCAGTAAGCCGGCCGCTTTCCCACAGCATGCGCAGAGGGCCAAAATCTCTTCCGGCGGCATGCCTGGCGAGGGAGTTCTGGATATTGAGGGCAATGGACGAGTGGATGTACCAGGCGATGGATGACGGATCGCGGAAGGAGTTTCTCGCTTCAGCAATAAGCGCAGTTTCTGTTGGCACGCCGTCGAAGTCCAGAATGCCCCCGTAGCGGATGTAGTCCTTCACGTCAAGATGGACGCCGCTTCCTTTCAGCAGGCGCTTCCATTCATGGAATGGAATACGCGTCGTTCGGATTTCATTGTATCTGCCTTCAAGAAGCTCCCGTTCGGCAATCCACATGGAGAGGGAATCAGTGCCCAGCAGCACGACGTGGCAGCCTCTTGCCGCCGGACCATCGGCCATCATTTTCGACCATGCGGGAAACTCAAGCAGCGCTGTGCATTCATCAATGAAGAATGTTCGGATTTTTTTGTCAAAGTAGAGTTCTTCGACAAGATCGTAGACGGGCCTGTGCGGAATGACGAGATCTTGCGATGCCTTCAGAAAAACAGTGCTCTCGAGCTTGCTGTCCGGCAGTTCCGCTATCGCCTGCTTTGCCATCACGGTTTTGCCCGTTCGTCTGAGGCCGTTGAGCAGCATCAGCTTTCCAGCGGGCCGTCCAAGATAGCGCTTCAGGCTGGCAAAGCAGTCTCTGCGGGGCAGGCGTGCGGCTTCCTCGACGTCGGCGAGGAGTCTGTCGCCGTAGAGCATTTCAATTCCGTCTGGCAACTCGATGTCCATGTTGAGGCTCCTTGTGCCATTCCCGGCTTTCTGCATTATGCTTGCCGTAAATTCCTAGATAACTCTTTGAAATCACGCGATCAACAAAGATGTAATCCCTTATTTCCGCTGAGCTTGCGAGCTTCGTGATTGCATGGTCGGAGGCGGAAGATGGCGCTTCCATGGTGTTCTATATTGCCGCAGATTCAGGGGAAGTCAAGAAATGAAGGGGCGTCGCGTCTCTGGCCACCTTCTAGGGCCTGCCTCCGAGCTTTCCTAGCGCATCCTCAGCCAGAAGCAGGCTGCGGGGAGGGCGAAGGCCGCCAGGGCCGACAGCCACTGGCCAAGGGGAGAGGCAAGCTCAGGCCGTCGCCGGCACGCCAGCCGCAGGGCGAGGCCGAAGGCCATGCCGCAGGCAAGGCCTGCCATGTGGGCGATGTAGTCGGTGTTCTCGCCCTCGGAGCCGAGCATGGCGAGCAGGGCTCCGCCGGCGGCCAGCGGAGGCACCGCCATGGCCCTGTCCACGAGGCTCGTCCAGCCCGAGAGGGCGCCGATGCCGGCGAAGAGGGCCGTGGAGAAGCCGATGGACGTGACGGGGAGGGCTCTGGCGTAGGCGTCTGCAAGGTTGCCGGCAGCGCCTCCTGCCAGCGTCAGGAGCATGGCCCAGCCGGGGCCGCAGGCTCGTCCGAGCAGCCAGAGGAAGAGGCAGGAGAAGGCGAGGTTGCCTGCCAGGTGCTGGATGTCGGCGTGCAGGAAGAGGGCGGTGCAGGCCCGAGGCCATTCGTGGAAGAGCGTCACCCGGACCGTGTCGAGCCCGAAGCCGGCCGTCCAGGCCGAGGGCTGGCCGGGGAAGGCGTCGAGCAGGGGGTGCAGGAAGGGAAGGGCTTCCGGGCGCCAGCCCCAGCGCGCAAGGTGCAGGAGAAAGACCGGCAGGAGGACGAGCAGGGCCCAGGCGGCATAGGGATGGGCTTGAGGGGGCCTCGCCATGCGCAGCCGTGCCCGTTCGGGTTCGGCGGCAAAGTCCTCGAGCTCGGCGCGGGCGAGCTTTTCCACGAGGCAGGGCACGTAGAGCACGGGGGTTCGGCGCGGCCCCTCCAGCCAGCGCGGGAGTCCCAGCGCGTCCAGCACCAGAGGCCAGTAGAGGCGGTCTCCCCCCTTGAGCCCGCCGGCCCGGGAGACCGGCACCCAGTAGCGGCCAAGCGGTCTTGGCAGGGCCTGCATGCGCCAGGGCAGCTTCCCCTTGCGGGGAGCCTGGCTTTTCTGGGGCCTGTCCTGTCCCTGCGGGCGGGCCTGCGGCGCGTCAGGCTTCTGCTCAGCCGGCATGCGATCCGCCGCCATGGCCTTGGCAGGCTGCCGGCGTGCGCCGTAGCCGGCAAGGCTTGGCCTGCCCTTTCTCAGCCGGGCGTAGGGGCCGAGGCGCGGGCCATGCAGGAAAGATGCCTGATCATCCCTGCCTGCCGGCTGTTCCGGCTCAGGTTCTTCCTGCCGGCAGCTTGCGGCAGAGGAGGCTTCCTCCTGGACTGGAGTGCCGTCCGGCGCTGGGGGCGAGGTGTCGCGCTTCATGCTCAAGACCTCTACAGGCAAAGCCCCTGCCGTGCCAAGGCGGCAGGGCAAAAAAAAAGCGCCCTCGGGAAAGGGCGCTTTTCCTGCAGGGCAGAAGAAAGCTAGCCTTGAACCTTGCGGGCGACCGGCTTCACGACCATGCCGGAGCGCAGGCAGCGGGTGCATACGCAGACGGTTGCGACTTCGCCGTTGGGGAACTGGTGGCGCACCTTCTGAAGGTTGGGGACGAAGCGGCGCTTGGTCCGGATGTGGGAGTGGCTGACCAGGTAGCCGGACTGCGGCTTCTTTCCGCAGAATGCACACACTTTGCTCATGGTATTCCTCCGTATATGGCTCGGCAAATTTGATTTTGAGGGGATGCGGCCTGAAAGCAGCAGCGGCTCCGAGGCCGGCCAGAACAGCGCGGCCGGCGCGCAGGGCGGAACCGCACAGGCGGCAGCTCGTTTCTATAGGGGAAGGCGCAGGAAAAGGCAAGGGGGTGAGCGACGTGATTTCTAGAAAATCTTGAAGAATTTTGCCTGTAGGACCAGGGCTTCGAGCCCAGCTTGAAGCAAGGCCTTTGGCCGGCGTCCTTGACGCAGAGCCGCGGCGCGGCCTGCTGCCAAGTCTGCTGCCAGGCTTGCTGTCTGGCCTGCCTTGCCGCGGCAGGACCAGATCGGCCTTGCGCCGGAGCAGGTCCTGCGCCTGCATGAGGCGGAAAGCGTGGCAGGACCTGTTTGACGGCGCGGAGAGGCTGTGGAAAAATCGGCCCCGCCAGCCGGCGCCGGCCGGCATTTTTCCCTCTCCTGCACGCAAGCACGAAGGAAGACGAACGCATGAAAGCCCCTGACTTTCCCTCTCCCTCCATCTGGCACGCCCACCGCGTCTCCTACGGCGAGACCGACACCATGGGCTACCTCTACTACGGCGAGTACCTGCACGTCTTCGAGCGCGCCAGGAGCGCCTACTTCCGCACCATCGGCATGAGCTACAACGAGGTGGAGGCCAAGGGCTTCCTCCTGCCCGTCCGCGAGGCCTCCCTGCGCTACCGCAGGCCCTCCCGCTACGACGATCTGCTCTACACGCGCTGCGCCGTTTCCGAGCTCTCCAGAGCCTCGCTCACCTTTGTCTACGGCATCTATGCCGAGGACAGGGAGGAGCTGCGCGTCACCGGCTTCACCCAGCACGCCCTGACTGACCGCCAGGGCCGGCCCGTGCGCATGCCGGACTGGCTGAAGGACTGCGTCGCCCGGGTTCCCGACGGCGAAGTCGTGCTGGTGTAGGGAGCGCTCAGGCACGGCCGCGGCATCGCGGATGCGTCCGCAGGCAGGCCAGCCCCCTTGGGCTTGCAGGAGGCTTGGCCTGCTGCGGCTGCTTCGTCCTGTGCCTGGAGGGCTGGGCCAGGGAGGAGCGGCTAGCGCGCCGGCATATCCTTGACCGCGTCCATGAGCCCGAGGCCTGCCTCCAGGCTCCTGTCCGGCGCGTCCCTGCTGCCTGCGGACACCAGGCCTAGATAGTGCCGGCCGCGGAGCTCGACGCAGGCGAGGGCAGGCTCGCCTTCGAGCTGGCCCTTGAGGCAGCGCCGGCCTTCCCTGCTGCCGGCAGGGTAGTCGGCCAGCTGCGAAAGCCCCGAGTCGCGTGCATAGGCGCGGGCAAGCTCGATGCAGTCGAGGTGCTCGGCGTTGGCCTGCATCTCGAGGAAGCAGGTCGTCCTGCCTCCTGGCGGGGAGGCCATGAGGCCGCTTTCCGTGGCCTGGGCCGTCCAGCCTTCGGGAAGTGCCGCCGTGAAGCGGTGGAAGGAAGGCCCGTAGACCGCAGGCCCCTGGGGCCTCCCGCCGTCTGCCTGGCCGTTCTGTCCGTTCTGGGCGCCTTGTGCAGCCCCGCCCTGGCCCGCTGGCGCCGCCGGGGCAGCCTGGCTTGGAGCTTGGGGCTTTGCCTGCGCTGGCCTTGGGGCAAGCGGCGTGAAGGTGGCGGCTATGGCCTCGAGCCGGGGGAGATCCCGTCCAAGGAGGGTGGCTGCGTAGGTGAAGCCCTCCTTGACCGTCACCCGGCACAGGGCGGGACTGCCCGACACCTTGCCTCTGGCCGTCCAGATGCCGGGGCGCTCCTCGCGGGGGGCGGCTATCCCCATTTCCTTCGCCAGCGCGGAGGCTTCGGCCTGGGCGTCCCCATGGGCCCTCGTGGCCGTCAGGGCGATGAAGGCGGTGCTGTCGTCGGGCGTGACGGAGACGCCGTGCTCGATTTCCTGAACGTACCAGCCTGCTGGCACGTCCACGGAGAAGCGGGCGTCGTCGGGGCCAAACTCCATGACGGAAGCAAAGGTCCCGCCGGCAGGGCAGGCCAGAGCGAACAGGAGGGCTGCGAAAAGCGCGCAGAAGCGGTGCATCGGGAGGTCCTTGCGTTTGGCTGTGGCAGGCCGCGGACGGCAAAGCTCGCTGTCCGTGCCAGAAAGGCGACAGGGCCATTCAAGCAAAAATCGCCCGCAAAGGCCAGATCGGGACGAGGCCGGGGCTGGACTGCATGAGCTCGGGGCCTGTGCCGGCGCCTGCTCTCGCCGTTTGCCCTTGCGGGATGCATGTCCTGCCGCGTAGGCTTCGGCACGCTGGCGGACAGGCTTTCGGCAGCGGCTGGCAGGAAGCGGCAGGAACTGGAACGGCCCCGGCATGGCCGGGAACAAGGAGGCGTCCCGTGCGGGACTGGCGGTGGAAGGACTTCGGCAGAGGCGCCGGCTGCGCTCTGCCCGTTGCGCTGGGCTTTGCGCCCTGCGGACTCGTGCTCGGGGCGTGGTGCGTCCAGAAGGGCTTCAGCACCCTGGGCGTGCCCCTCTTCTGCGGCGCCAACTTCGCGGGCGGATCGGAGTTTGCCGTGGTCGCCATGTGGACCTGGCCGCCGAACGTCCTGCTCGCCGTCATGGTCACCCTGCTCGTCAACAGCCGCCACCTGCTCATGGGCGCGGTCCTCGGACGCTTCATGGAGGGCCTGCCAGCCAGAAAGGCCATGCCAGCCCTCTTTCTGATGTGCGACGAGACCTGGGTCCTCTCCCTGGCCGACGCTGCGGCAAAAGACGCAGGCGACCGGCCCCGCGGCTGGAGCTTCGCCCACTACCTTGGCACAGGGCTCACCCTCTGGTGCGGCTGGGTCGCCTCCACCCTGTCCGGCGCCCTGGCCGGCCCCCTGCTCGGGGACATGCGCGTCTGGGGCCTCGACATGGCCTTTCCCGCCATCATCCTCTATCTCGTCAAGGGCATGTGGCGTGGGCTTGTGCCCAGCCTGCCCTGGCTGGCAAGCCTTGCCGCAGCGGTTGCCGCCTGCCGCCTGCTTCCCCGGGGCTGGTACGTACCCTGCGGCGCCTTGGCCGGCATTGCCTGCGCCCTGCTCCTGCCTTGCGAAGGCGGTCCGGATGGCGGTCCGGACGGCAGAGCGGCAAAGGAGCAGGCAAAGGATTCGGCGACGCCAGGGGAGGGCGCATAGCCATGCCGGACCTTTCTGGACTCACGCCCGCCTTCCTCCTGACTGTTGCCTGCATGGCGCTGGCCACCTACCTGACGCGCATTGCGGGCTGGCTCGTCCTGCGCGGCCGGAGCATAGGTCCCAGGCTCAGGCGCGTGCTCGACGCCAGCCCCGGCTGCGTGCTGCTCTCGGTCATTGCGCCCAGCTTTGCCTCGCCAGATATGACGGAGCTGGCGCCGCTGGCCGTGGCCGCGCTTGCAGCCACGCGCCTCGGCTTCCTTGGCACCGTGCTTGCCGGCGTGCTGGCAGCCGCCTTTATCAGGCAGGTGCTGCCCCTGCTTATGGGCTGAGACCGTCTCTGGACTCCAGCGGCCGGGTGCTGGCAATGGTCCAGCCTGAGGCAGTGCGCCGGCATCGCCGAAGGCATGGCCCTTCTGCCGCAGTCTCATGGCGGACCCTGAGGGCCCGCGAAGCGGCTCTGTGCAGCGGTGGCAGGGCATACGCTGCATGCATCCCGGATGCGCGGTGCATGAGGAGAGTACCCCTTGTCTGGGGTTGCTGGCGTTGTACGGGAGGCGAGGGCCGTCAATTGCAAAGTTCCCCGGACTGCGGCCAGCCGCCGGAAGCCAGGAAGCCGGGGAGCACCTTGACTTCTCGAGGCAAAGCGCCAAGGGTGCTGTCCCCTGTGCCGGCCCGTCCGGCACGCCATCCAGATGGAGCTTCAGCCTATGTCCGCCAGGCAGCCTTCTGCGCCCTTCGTCTTCTTCGTCCTCTTCCTTGTCTACATCACCTGGGGCTCGACCTACATCGGCTACAAGCTCACCCTCGAGGTCTGCGGCCCCTTCTTCGCAGCCGGCGCCCGCTCCTTTGCCGGAGGCGTCCTGCTGGCCTGCTGGCTTGTTCTGCGGGGGCAGTGGCGCAGGCCTTCCCTGCCGGTGGCCAGGCGGCTGGCCGGCTTCGGCGTGCCCATGGTCGTCATGGCTTCGGGTCTGATCGCCGTCGGCCAGACCCAGGTTCCCTCCTCCGTGGCAGCCGTCCTGACCAGTTCCTGCCCCATCATCATGATCCTGGCAGGCTGGCTCTTCGCCGGCGAGCCGAAGCCCTCGCCCCTGCAATGCCTGGGACTTGCCGCGGGCTCGGCGGCCATAGCCTGGCTTGGCTTCCAGCAGGCTGGTTCAGGCGGAGCGCACCCCTATCTCGGCTGCCTTGCCGTGGTGGCGGCAGCGGCAGGCTGGGTGGCCGGGTCGCTTGCCATGAAGAAGCGCCCGCTCGAAGACGCCGTGCCGCCGCTGGAGGCAACCTGCCTCCTTCTGCTCTCCGGAGGCCTCGAAGCCCTGCTCCTGGGCCTGATCTTCGGCGAGCACAGCCGCCTGCACTGGGATCATCTGCGCCCTGCCGTCGCCATAGCCTTTGCCTGGATGACGGTCGGCGGCTCCATCATTGCCTATGCCGCCTACATGTGGCTCCTGACGCACGTGCGCCTGGCCGTGGCCGTGTCCTACGAGTACGTGGTGCCTGTGGTCGGCATCTTCCTTGGCTGGCTTTTCGGGGGTGAGCGCGTCACCCTGGGCGTGGTCGCGGCCTGCGCCGCCGCCGTTGGCGCCGTCTTCCTCGTCGTCACCCGCAGGACAGGGGACGCCGGCCCCTTCCACCATGCAGGCACCCTCGGCCGGTGGCGGCGCAAGCGGACCATGCACGTGCAGACCCTGGGCCCCGGGATCGCAGGAAAGGACGTAGGGAAAGATGCAGGGAAGGGGGCAGGCAGACTTTCCTGAACAGCGTCCGCTGCCTGATCCTGCCTGACGTCCGGGACTTCCTGGCGTGCGTGCCGCTCTGCCAAGGCCAGCCGTCGCGCGCAAGGCATGCCGGCTTGCTGGAAAAGCGGTTTTTTCTGCCATCCCGTGGAAAAAGGGTAAGGCATTGCATGAAACACCCCCTTGTTCGCCAGCCCCGCTTCGGTGAGGCCAAGCGTGCGAGCAGGCGCCGTCCCCGGTAGAAGCAATGCGGGGAGGATTGGGGAGCCTGCGACAGGCCGGACAAGACGGTTCCGGCAGGCTGAAAAGTGGCAGATGCAGACTGCCCGTCATGCGCCTCAAGCGCAGGCAAGGGCTGGTGGCGGGCAGATGCAGGGATGACGAGGCATGGAAAGCGCATTGCCAGGAACAGCGGACAAAGAATGGGGCATACGGCAGATGCTGGCCAGCGCACAGGCCCAGACTTCAAGGGACTGCCGGAAGAGCAGGCAGAAAAGCCTCAAGTCGCTCCAGGACGAGTGCCTGGCGCAGGGGCTCGCTGCCGGCACGGTTGAGGATGCAGTCCTTCTCTTGCGCCAGATCATGGCGCAGGAAGAGGCCTGCTGGGGAGAGGCGGTGCGCAGGCCCGCGATGAAAAGGGCCATGGCTGACGAGATGGAGGAGCGGCTGGACGCCAGCTTGAAGTCCTTTCTTGCACCCTCGAATCTGGAGGCCTTTGTCTTGGCCAGAGCCCGCACCACGGTCATGTGCGAACGTGAAGGCTATCTGCAAGGCTTTGCCTCAGTGCGCGTCAGAACCTTTCTGGACATTCGTGGCCAGGCTGCTTCAGACAGCGCCTCTCGGAGAGGAAGAGCTCTGCCGGGCATGGCATTTGTCGGCTGGCCTTGCCTGCAGGGCTGCCGGCATAGAGAGGCTGCAGGCAGATTGCAGGCAGTCAGTCAGGCAGGAAAGCCCTGCGGGCATCGCTCCCGATGGCCAGGACGAGTCCACGGAGCCGGCAGGGCCGGAGGTGGCCGAAAGGGGGGAGGTTTTCCCTGCCCGTCATGCGCGGTGCTCGTGGTAGCGGCTGGAAGGCATCCGCTTCCGGCATGTGCTGGAGGAGGACAGGAAGCGCCTTGCCCTCTGCCAGCCTCTGCCGGTCCCAGCCACCTGCCGGGGCGCTCTTGACGCAGGGCGCGTCTTGGCCGAAAAAGCGGTGCGGGCAGGCGGCGCCAGGCTCGAGGCAAGGGTGCAGTTCAGCGTGAGCTCAACGTCAAGGAGGGCGGAGCATGGCGGATGCAGCGACCCCGAAGAGGGGCTGCCGAAACGCGGCGGACAGGGGGCTTCTCAAGCTGCTCGAGGTGCCTTTCCCGTCCGCGCCAGCGCCATTGTCCGCGCCGGCGCCCTTCGTGAAGTGGGCCGGGGGCAAGCGCCAGCTGCTGGGACTGCTCTGCGCCCGTGCGCCTGCGCGCTTTGGCCGCTACTACGAGCCCTTTGTCGGCGGGGGCGCCATGCTCTTTGCCCTGCGCCCCGAACGGGCCTGCGTCAGCGACGCCAACGCCCAGCTCGTCAACTGCTACCGCCAGCTCAAGGAAGACGCCAAGGCTGTTGCGGCCGCCATCCAGACGCTCGACGCCGTGCCCTGCAGCCGGGAGCGCTACCTTGCTCTGCGCTCGCGCTACAACGGCAAGCTTGAGGCCGGCGAGCTCGACTGCGAGGGCGCGGCCCTCTTCATCTGGCTCAACAGGCACTGCTTCAACGGCCTCTACCGCGTCAACGGCAAGGGCCTCTTCAACGTGCCCTGGAACGGACGCACCCAGGGCCCCTCCGCCAGCGCCGAACGGCTTGCCGCCACGGGGGGCTGGCTGAAGGCTGCGGACGTGGAGCTTGGCTGCGGGGACTTCGAGCAGGCCTGCGAGGCCGTCGAGGCCGGGGACTTCGTCTACTTCGATCCCCCCTACGTGCCCGTGAGCCAGACGGCCAGATTCACGAGCTACGCCCGGCAGGGCTTCGCCGAGGCGGACCAGGAGCGGCTGGCAGCCCTCTTCGCCAGGCTCGATGCCAGGGGGGCGAAGCTCCTGCTCAGCAACAGCGACGCCCCGCTGGTGCGGCGGCTCTACCGGGGCTGGCGCATCGAGGCCGTGGACGCGAAGCGCGCCATCTGCAGCGACGCCTCGAAGCGGACGGGCAGGGAGATCATCGTCGCCAACTTCGCCAGCTTTGCGTAGGCGTGCGAGGGCCTGCCCGTGCCGGAGCCTTCGGACAGGCTCCCGTCTTTCGCCGTGCATCGCCAGGCAGCCGGGGGGGCTGCAGGCCGCCTGGACGCTTCTTGTGCCTGCCTGGCTTCTTCTGTAGAGTGCAGATGTCCGGAAATACTTCCTGAAAGAGGCCACGTACGGGAGCCATGATCCCGTTGCCGGCCGCTGGCAATGCCGGCCAAGGTCAATGCCGGCCAGATCCGCAGGCGCATCCCCCGGACGGCCCAGGCGGAGGCTGGTGGCAAGGAGGCTGGCGCAAGGAGGAAACCATGAAGGCACTGGTTGTCGTCGACATGCAAAACGACTTTGTCTCCGGATCGCTGGGCTCGGCACAGGCCCAAGCCGTGCTTGCCCGGATGGAGGCCAAGCTTGCAGCCTTCGAGGGCCTGCTCTTTGCCACCAGGGACACGCACGGGGCCGACTACCTGCAGACCCAGGAGGGGCGCCTGCTTCCCGTTGTCCACTGCGTCAAGGGGACGCCCGGCTGGGAGCTGGCGGGCCGGCTCCAGGCCCTGCTCGAGGCAAGAGGCGCAGAGATCTTCGACAAGCCCGCCTTCGGCAGCCTGGATCTGGCCCGGCGCCTGGCTGAGCTTGCCGGCCAGGGAAAGCTGGACGAAGTGGAGCTGGCTGGCCTGTGCACGGACATCTGCGTCGTGTCCAACGCGCTCCTGATCAAGGCCTTTCTGCCGGAAATCCCGCTGGCGGTGGACGCTTCCGCCTGCGGCGGCACGACGCCGGCCCGGCACGAGGCGGCGCTCGACGTGATGGCAAGCTGCCAGATAGACGTGAGGAGGTAGGGCCATGACCCAGTTCGACAGCCGCAATCTGTCCATGATGATGGACCTCTACGAGATGACCATGGCCAACGGCTACTACATGGCCGGCAAGGCCGACAGCCTGGCCACCTTCGACGTCTTCTACCGCAGGAACCCCGACGGCGGGGGCTTTGCCGTCTTCGCCGGCCTCGAGCAGGTGCTCGACTATCTCGAGGGCCTGCACTTCAGCGCAGAGGACGTGGCCTATCTGCGCTCCCTCGGCCAGTTTGACGGCGCCTTCCTGGATACGCTTATAGACTACCGCTTCCGCGGGAGCGTGAGCGCCGTGCCCGAGGGCACCGTCGTCTATCCCAACGAGCCTTTGATCACCGTCACGGCGCCGCTCATGGACGCCCAGCTGGTGGAGACCGCCATCCTCGCCCAGATCAACCACCAGTCCCTCATCGCCACCAAGGCCAGGCGCATCGTGCGCGCGGCCGAGGGGCGATCGGTCTCCGACTTCGGCGCCCGCCGCGCCCACAACATGGACGCTGCCGTCTACGGGGCCAGGGCCGCCTACATCGGCGGCGTGGACAGTACCGCCACCGTGCTCGCGGGCCAGCTCTTCGGCATCCCGGTCAGCGGCACCATGGCCCACAGCTGGGTCATGAGCCACGACAGCGAGTTCGAGGCCTTCCGGCGCTTCGCCGAGATCTATCCCGACAATGCCATCCTGCTGGTCGACACCTACGACACCCTCAAGTCGGGCGTGCCCAGCGCCATCCGCACCGCCAGGGAAGTGCTCGCGCCCATGGGGCGCCGCCTCAAGGGCATACGCCTCGACTCCGGCGACCTGGCCTACCTTTCCAAGGAGGCCCGCCGCATGCTCGACGACGCGGGGCTGGCCGACTGCCGCATCGCCGTCTCCAACAGCCTCGACGAGTACACCATACGCTCGCTGCTGGAGCAGGGCGCCTGCGTGGACTTCTTCGGCGTGGGCGAGCGGCTCGCCACAGCCAAGAGCGATCCCGTCTTCGGCTGCGTCTACAAGCTCGTGGCCCTGAACGAGGGCACGGCCTGCCGTCCGCGCATCAAGATCTCCGAAACCTGGGAGAAGATCACCAACCCCGGCCGCAAGCGCCTCTGGCGCGTCTACGACACCTCCGGCCACTCCATCGCCGATCTGCTCACCCGCGAGGACGAGACGCCGGACGCTGCCGCAGGCTTCGGCTACGTCGACTCCGAAAAGCCCTGGAAGCGGGGCGCCTTCGCCGGCTGCACGGTGAAGGAGCTGCAGGAGGAGGTCATGCGCGGCGGCAGGCGCACCCGGCCCTCGCCGCCCCTCAAGGCGGTGCGGGACCATGTCAGGCGCCAGCTCGAGGAGGACGTGTGGCCCGAGGAGCAGCGCTTCGAGAACCCCCACCGCCACTACCTCGACCTGAGCCCGGCCTTCTACGACCTGAAGCGCTCCCTGCTCGGCCGCGGGTAGCGGACGCCAGTCTTCCGTCCGGCCTCCGCCGTCCTGTCCAGGGACGGCGTAGCCGCCGTGCGCGTGCTTTGAGCCGCAGTCCGCATTTCGCTGCAGGGGCGAAGCACGGCTGCTTCTTATGCTGTCTTGTCGTTGCGGGGAGAAACTGAATCGTCTTGTCTTTTCGGGATGAAATCCCTTGATTTGCCTAGAGCAAACTGCAACAAGAAATCGAGAAACGTAGCATCGTACTCGTCTTTTTTTGATTTTCCAGTTATTTTTTCAAAAACTAATTCGATATAATGCTTAATAACGTGAAGACGATTTGAGAATCGTTCAAAGTCATGCTTTTCTGGCAGGGGTTTTTCTCCGAAATCCATAGTAGTAAAACCTCGCCGTGCAGAGAGTAGCTGAGACGATCCAGACATTGTACAACTGCGCTGGAAAGGAATTGAAGGCAAGGCGCCACACGACTCCGGACGGGGTCTCCCGCGCCGGAAATCTGCCAGCAGCCTGGTCAAGACTTCGCGCCCGCTGCCGCCCGGCCGCTATTCTTCACCTGTCAGGCGGGCAAGCTTCTGGGCCTGCAGCTTCGTGGCCTCGGCTTCGAAGTATATGCTCCTGGCGATGTACATGCTGCCGCCGCCGTGGCTTTCATAGAGCAGCTCGGCCATGAGGTCGCGCCACTTGAGCCAGGCGCGCTCAGCCTCGAGCAGCTTCTTGGCGCAGGCCTTCGAGGAGCAGGATTCCTTGGCGGCCCTGTAGTTCTCGTTGAGCTTGCGGTCCCAGTAGGCGTGGGCCTTGCGCATGCATTCGCGCGTTTCGACGTCGTTCCCGTAGGCCTTCTCCATGCAGGCATTGTAGCCGGGGGCCAGCTCCTCTTCGCCGGCAAGGCAGGGACCGCAGGCGGCCAGCGCCAGGCCGGCGCCAGTCAGTATGGTGGAAAGGGCTTTCATGGAAGAAACCTCCTCTCATGCTCTTGACATGATTTTGGGTGGACGCAGTCGGAAAGCACGACGCCTGACGTTTGCCAACGCGGCGGAGCCAGCCAGAGCCTTCGCCTGCCGCGACGCCCCGTCTGGCCACATGCACGAAGCTGCCCAGCTTCCTGTCCCCCCTTCGTCAAGGTTCCAAAAGTATGGCAAAAGGGACGTTGCTTGTCACGATAAACGCGACGCACCGTCTCTCCATGACCTGTCCCCCAAAGCCGGGGCCGGCCAGCGTGATCGCCTGCGCGGCGTCCCGTCCGGGGAAATCCGCACCCGATGACGCAAGAAGCGCGCGGAAGACGTGAGCCTTCCGCGCGCAAGCGATGCAGCGCATCTAGGAGGTGATGCCGTGGAAGCGATGCACTGGGAGGAGGCCTCTTGCCGCCCGGCTCCCTGCGCTTCCTTCCCGCGTCCTACTGGCCCGCGTCCTACTGGGCCAGGGGGGCGTTGGGCCGCATGGTCCACACCCCGCAGGGGCAGACGCCCTGGCACATGCCGCAGCCTATGCAGCGTTCGGGGTCTGAGACGTACTCGAAGCCCCCGCCGGGAAGCGCCTTGCGGGAGATGGCGCCTTCGGGGCAGCATTCGAGGCAGGTGCCGCAGTCCCGGCAGCTGCCGCAGCTGATGCAGCGGACATGGTCGTCCTTGGGCTTGGGCAGATCGTCCTTGCGGAACTTGGCAAACCACTGGACGTGGAGGCGGTCCTGGGCAACGGCGCAGCCCTCCTCGGGGACATAGGGCTGGCCCTTCAGCCAGGCGTCGCAGGCGTCGGCCGCCCGGTTGCCGGAACCTATGGCCGAGGCGATGAGGCCTGGCTTGATGCAGTCGCCGGCGGCAAAGACGCCCTCGAGTATCTGCTGGCCTGCGCCCGGGGCGAGCCAGGCGCGGAACATGGGCGCGCCTTCGGGCAGGAAGGAGAGATCCGGCGTTTCGCCCACGGCGACGATGACGTCGCCTGCGGGGAAGAAGCGGCCGTCCTCGCAGATCACGCCCTCTGCGGTGATCTCCCTGGTCGCGCAGGGCCAGACTATCTCGCCGCCGAGCGCGCGGATGCGCGCCATCTCGTGCTCGAAGGCGGCCGGCTTCTGCACGTCGATGCAGGTGACCTTCCTGGCGCCCATCCTGTAGGCGCCGGCGGCTGCGTCCATGCCGGCGTTGCCGGCGCCGATGACGACCACGTTCTCCGCCACCTTGGGCTTGAGCCCGCGGTTGACGGCCTTCATGAAGTCGATGCCGGCCCGGCAGCGCTCGCGGCCCGGCCAGTTGAAGATGCGCCCGACGTGGCCGCCCGTGGCCACGACAACGGCGTCGTGGGCGCCGCGGATCTCGGCGAACTTCGCCTTGTCGACGGCGCAGTTGACGTGGAAGGCCACGCCCATGTCGCCAATGCGGGCTATCTCCTTCTGGAGCAGCTTTTCGGGCAGGCGTTCCCGGGGGATGGCCTGCTCCATCTTGCCGCCCATGGCAGGGCCTGCCTCGAAGATCTCGACCTCGTGGCCCTTTCGGGCAAGCCGCCAGGCGCAGGCAAGGCCGGCAGGGCCGCCGCCGATGACGGCAACCTTCCTGCCGCTCTTGTGCCTGGGCTTCGGCGCCTTGGCGTCCTGGGACTCGAGGCCGAGGGCGCCTATCTGGACAGGGTAGTCGAGGTTCTGGCGGGTGCAGGCCTGCATGCAGGGATTGGGGCAGACCGTGCCGCAGACGGATCCCGGGAAGGGCGTCCAGTCGAGCACGCGCCTGAGGGCTTCGGCCTCCTGGCCAGCCCGCAGCAGCTGGTGGCGCAGCTGGGTGGGCACGCCGGCAGGGCAGGCGTGCTCGCAGGGGGCCTCGAAGGCGTGGCTGCGCCACTCGGGCACGCGCAGGCGGTAGACCCCGCGGTTGACGAGGCCGATGTGCTCGCCGCTGTCCGGGAAGACGTCGGCGAAGATGCCGCCGGCAAGCCAGTTTTCCCGCCGCCACTGGGCAAGGCTGGGGCGCTCGGCGCCATGGCGCTCGCCGAAGGGCACGGGGACGATCTTGCGCCACTGCTTCCACACCGAGAGCTCGGCCCGCCGGCGGGGGCGCTGGACCGCCTCGAGGAAGCCGTCAAGGCCGCGGTCGAGGAAGGCGATGTCGGCCTCGTCGAGGGCTTCCACGCGCACCTCGTCCGGCAGCTCCGCCACGGGGCCGCGGAAGTAGACGACGCCGCCCACCATGCCGACGCAGGGCCGCTCGCCGAGCACCGAGGGCAGGGTCTGGCTGTCGCAGCCGCAGACCACGGCGGTGCCGCCGCCCATGAACTCGAAGGAGAAGGAGCCCGTGTTCTTGAGTATCCAGAGCTCG
>JAEEGI010013929.1_pt1 | contig 16981 bp, 13 predicted proteins | sample 8958751 | NCBI WGS metagenome assembly JAEEGI01 (sample SAMN16246545, study PRJNA631951) | gut metagenome | biome: gut microbiome; feature: rumen; material: KS-attached | host: Bos | place: Iran: Karaj | collected 2018-10
GAGGCGTAGTGATTGAGTTTGGCGATGTCAATGCCAACGTAGATCATGGACGTTCTCCTTTCATGAGATTGATACTGTGATATCCACCAACAATTATCATCGTATCCTTGATTGAAATGAGTGCTCTGAACGGACCGGCACATCCAGCTATAAACAATTCAGATAATGTAGCGGCAATACACTCCTAAAAAGTAGTCGAAGCTACAGGATGACAATCAAAAGTCCACAGCATCTGAATGTATTATGGCACAGTACAAAAATGAAAGGAAGGTATGATTTACTGCTTCGTAAACATCATACAAGGAAGATATGGATTCGATATTGATTAAGGACACGACCAGGGAGCAGCGCGAGCGGATTGTGGCGGAGTCGCTGGGGATGGTGGAAGGCGCGTGCGACGGGTGCGCGGCCGGGTTGATTGAGATGTATCAGGATTACATTGACGGGAAGAAAGAGATTCGGGACATCAATATGGATTTTCGGGCGCGGTACGAGTCCGGGGCCGAGGCGCCGGAGCGCGGGGAGTGCGGGGTAAAGATTTGGTGAATGTAGCAAAATGGTCTCTCTTTTTCTATGATTTGTATATATCTATGTCTATTGTTCTATAGTTTCTTTTTCTTTTTCCTTCAATAAGATTTGTATTGACCAGGTGCCTCGATGTGCTGTATGCTTATTGGAACGGGATTCGTTTACGACTGCAATTTTGCTCCATGGGGAGGGGGTGATTTGCAATTTGTGGGGAGCGGAACGAAACGTCTCACGTACACTATATTACACGTGAGGAATATAAATGAAAAACAAGCTTTTTAAGTCGATTACTTCTTTCATGTTGGTAATCGCTATGGTTGTTGGGATGACAGCCACGTTGGGCGGAAAAGCCGAAGCTGCAACATATATCAATATAGCGTATGCTGCAGGTGACAACGCGAAGATAAACGGCGGTTCTGTTCTTAATGTCCGTGTCCAGTCCGGCAAAGCGACCACCATTACAACAGTCAGACCCACCAGATCCGGCTGCAATTTCTTGGGCTGGACTACTACTAAAAATTCCGGGCGGATTGATTATAAGTCCGGTCAATCTGTAACTTTCACGAAAGCCACCACGCTTTGGCCTGTGTGGAATGCCAACATCGCTTATGCGGCTGATGATGGGAAATTTGCCAATGGGGCTCCCGTTGCTAATGTCAGTGTTACTCTCGGCAAAGCCACAACCGTTCCCACTGCAGTTCCGCAAAAGAGCGGTTATACTTGCATCGGATGGAATACTACTAAGGGATCCACTTCCGTCCAGTACAAACCCGGTGCAGCAATTACGTATACTGAGCCGAAAACTTACTGGCCGGTTTGGGAAAAGAATGCTCCCAGTATCAATATCACGTATGCTGCAGGTGACAGTGCTACCATTAACAACTCTTCAACTTATGTTGTAAGCGCCAAATCAGGCAAGGCTACAACAATTACGACTGTCAAACCCTCAAGAAGCGGCTGCAACTTCTTGGGATGGACTACTACTAAGAATTCCGGTCGAATTGATTATAAGTCCGGCCAGTCCGCTACCTTCACCGCCGCTACGACTCTTTGGCCGGTATGGAACGCAAACATTGCCTACGCGGCTGGTGACGGCAGTTTTAACGGTTCGCCCGTTGCTAACGTTAGCGTTACTCTCGGGCAGGCTACAACCATTATCACTTCTGTTCCGACTTTGTCCGGATATACGTTTAAAGGTTGGACTACAACCAAGGGCTCTAGCACCATAGTTTATAAATCCGGTCAATCTGTAACCTTCACCACTCCGATGACCCTTTGGCCCGTGTGGGAAAAGATTATTCCCTCTATCAATATCACTTACGCCGCCGGGGATAGCGCAACCATTAACAATTCTTCAACTTATGTTGTAAGCGTTAAATCCGGAGTGGCAACTACTATTACAACTGTCAAGCCTTCTAGATCCAACTGTAGTTTCTTAGGTTGGACTACCACTAAGAATTCCGGGCGGATTGATTATAAGTCCGGCCAGTCTGCAACGTTTACGAATGCTACTACTCTTTATCCGGTATGGAGCGCCAATATTGCTTATTCAGCTGGAGATGGCAAAATTAATGGTTCATCCGTTTCAAATGTAAGTGTTACTCTTGGACAGACTACCACAATTATTTCTGCTGTTCCGACTCTGTCCGGATACACATTTCAGGGTTGGACCACAACCAAGGGCTCTAGCACCGTGGTTTATAAGTCCGGTCAATCTGTAACTTTCACTGCTCCGACGACCCTCTGGCCGGTGTGGAAAGAAAATGTGGTAATGATTAATATCACATATGCCGCAGGGGACAGCGCAACCATCAACAATTCTTCAAACTATGTTGAAAGCGCCCAGTCCGGAAAAGCAACAACAATCACGACTGTTAAGCCTTCAAGACCACCCTGCAATTTCCTGGGCTGGACTACCGAAAAGAATTCCGGTCGGGTTGATTATACAGCAGGTCAGTCTGCTACCTTCACCGCATCTACGACACTTTGGCCGGTATGGAATGCCAACATTGCCTATGCTGCCGGTGACGGTAGTTTTAATGGTTCACCCATTGCCAATGTAAGTGTTACCCTTGGACAGGCTACCAAAATTATTACCGCCGTTCCGACTCTGTCAGGATACACATTTCAAGGTTGGACCACAACAAAGGGCTCAACTACTGTAGTTTATAATTCTGGTGCGACTGTAACCTTTACCGCTCCGACGACTCTATGGCCGGTGTGGAAGGGAAGTACTGTTACTATTTCTTATAATCTCAACGGAGGCACTTGGAAGAACGGAAGCACTTCTCAAACGTATACTAACGGTATCTCTTCTTTGACACCTCCGGATTGTGTATTAGCAGGTTATTCGCTAGTTGGATGGAATACGAAGTCTGATGGGTCCGGGACGATGTACCAGAAAGACCAAGCTAACGCTTCATTTTCTTCCGATACCACTCTTTACGCCATCTGGGCCGGAACCACTTGCACAATTACTTACCACGAAAATGGTGGTCAGGTCGGTCATATGGGTAGCAATGGTATGACGCAATCATTTACTGTTGGCGAAAACGTAACGCTATCTCCTCCCAATTTCTATCGTGAGGGTTGTACGCTTCTCGGATTTGCTACTGAAGCCAATGCAACGTCAGCTAAATATGCAGTCAATGGTTCTTACAAATTCAATATGAGCATGAATTTGTACGCCATATGGCAGGGAACGATTACATATGACGCAAATGGAGGTAGTTTTGTTCCCGGGGAGTCTAATACTCAAAAATTCATTATCGGAACACAGTATAATATTTCCGCACCCCAGTTGAAAGAAAGAGAGGGTTATGTTTTCCATGGTTTTTCAACTACCGGAAATATGGACACTACCATTTATACAGATGGTTATGGTCCCGTCTCATTTTCCTCAAGCGTGAAACTCTACGCCATATGGGAAGTAATCCCAAGTCATGTACTCCCCAGTGAGTCCATTAGGTTAAAAAATGCTGATTCATTTGTTGTTGTGTACGAAACTGATAGCACAACTTATGGTGCAGATCAAGGACGCTACACCGCAACAGGCGATTACATGTTATATTATAACAACTTGTATAATAATAACCATTATGATCCTGCTGAAGCCAGAAGAATTCAGACTTCCTCGGCCTGCGGTTTGTTTAGTTCAGTAAACACATATCTTTATCTGGTTGGTGAGCGAAGTGTTACGCATGACGAATTCGATCAGGAACTCCTTTACATATGCGAATGGGGTAAAGAAGTGTGGGACGGAATCTGGGATGTTTTGGTCGAAGGCCCTAACGATGGGGATTCTTGGACTTTCATGTCTCAAATAATAGAGTATTTTCTACGAGTATGCTACTATAAGGACCTCGATTTTTCTCTTACAATTGAAAACTGCAGTGACAGAGATTTGGTAGAATCACGAATTATCAGCATGTTGCGCGACGATATCCCCGTACTTCTCTCATATGATGGCGATAGCAGTCTTTTAGAATATGAGCTTAATCCAGGATCTACAGTGCTCACAAAAAGTGGTTGGAGCTTTAAATCACACTACTTTATTGTCACTGGAGTTTACCTTGACCCACAAAGCGGGAAAATACGGTGGTTGGAAGTCTCTTCAGATGGCAAACATGCTTATATCTTTTTTGAACATTACTGGAAACAGAAAAATAGCTTGCCTTATGCAAACGGATATATCTGGATAAGATAGCATTGTTCTTATGAAAGGGGAAAGGAAACAATTTTTCTTTCCCCTTTTCATTCATTCAAAAAAGACTTTTATACTAAATCTGTAAATCGACGGACATACGCAATCAAGAATGCCACAGCTTCAATCGTAAAAAGGATTATATACTCTTCCAATACTCCAATAAGCAGCCCGAGCGGATCCGTTAAACGATCAAATAGAAAACTCAAAACAATTCTCAATAATCTCACTCCCCTCTAAAGGCATAAAAGCAATTTGCCTTCTTCAAATCCACTTCCAAATAATCATTTTCCCTCGCGGTCATCTTTTTGTATCTCATAATAGAAACATTCTTCCCATTTGCAGCCAAGCGCCAGGCAAATCAAACCGGAGAGATAGGCCGTCGGTGAATACTGTCCTGTTTCCAGAGAACTGATCGTGTTCTGCGTGGTACCGGCTTTCTTCGCCAGTTCTGTTTGGGACATCTTCTGCGCGAGGCGCAGTTCCTTAATCTTGTTCTTTAGTTGAAGATGCGAGTTCATCGCAACAGTCCTCCTATCCAAAGAATAAGGAGAAGCAATGCAAACACAGCCTTATAAATGCCTTTTGCCAACGTCTTTTTGTTCTTTAAGTCGTGTGCTTCCACCAAATCAATAATTGCAGCGAAAGCAACAAGGATGAACGGCTTTCCGAAATCAAATCTTTCGAAAACAAATCTTTCGAAAAACATCATAACAAACAAGAAGATAACCGAAGTTACTATTGCCCAAAAAACTGCTTTTCGGTAGATTCGGTCCTCGTTCTCGCTGACCGGATGCTCCTGTGCTGCGGAAAGAATATCATCAACATTTGCCATAAATGTAAGCCTCCTTACCAAGTTTTCCGATATATTTATACCAAGTTTTCCGATATTTGTCAAGTACCGATTTTTACACCCCCTGTAATAAGTGGTACTTGAGTGGCATTTAAAAAGACTGCCGCATATACTGTGGCAGTCTTCGGCGGGGATGTTCCCCGCCTTTTTTTGTATCAAATCCGACCGACTGCGAAACTTACGGGGCGCTAACCCCGTCCCCGGTCACCCCGCCCTTACTGCGCGGAATAGTTGTAGATTACGTTTCCGACCGTCAGGAAGTTCTGGCGGAGCGATTCGTTGTCTAAGAGCGGGAATTCGGAATACTGCGAAGCGTTGATGTAGTCCTGCGAGAACTGAATCGAGCATACGCAGGTGAGCAGGTCTAAGACGTTGTCTTTGTATTCTCCGCTCGGGCTGCTTACTCCCATCAGGCCGTAGCAGGTATAGAACCAGTTGCCGCCGTAGTAACCGTAGAAGTCGAGATCGACCAGCACGGCGGCGATGCCGAGCGTGCAGGCGTTGCCGTTCTCGTCATTGAATGTGCCGTAGCCGACCGTCTCCGGTCCGTAGCCGCTGTAAGGACCTTGAAAACTCGAGACCTTACTGAGCCGGATATTGTTCATGGTCGGGAAGAGCTGTTTTCCTTCGTAGCGTTTCTGGTAATCTATGCAGTACTGCCAGCAGTCCGTGATGCCGCCTACGGTGGCGCTTGTCAGCACCGGTCCGTTGGCGATCAGGCCACCGGTGGTGTCATAGTACGACAGGTATTTCCGGGATGCCTCGCTCTTGTGGAACGGTGCCAGGGCTCCGTAGTAGAAGGCCTGTCTGCCCGGCGTATTCGGATCGTAAATGCGGAAACCCATGTTGCCGTAGCTGCCGAAGACTTCGACACGCCACCCCTCGGGAATCAGCATCGTAAAATACCCGCCGTTGTAGCTCACAAGGTTCAGTTTCTGGCCTTGCTGTGAGGTGTTGCCGTTGTCGCCGTTGCCGGTATTTCCGCCGCCGTTGCCGGCTGTCGCGCCTTTGCCGGAATTCAGCACGGGCAGCGTCGTCACTCTGCCGTTTGAAACGGAGAATGCGGCGTAGGCTTCCGACTGGGTCCATTTCGCGCCGTCATAGTAGACATAAACAGGTTTGTTGAGATCTTCCTCCGCATACTGAAACAGGCAGAGATAGTCGCCTGCGGTCAGCAGAACACTCACGACGCCGTTTTTGTCCGGGTAACCATAGGCTACAATATTGCCTGCGGTAGTGGCGAACATGCAGATTGCGGGCTTGGCGCTGATGTAACCGTCCACCTGGAAGCTCAGTCTTCCGCATCCGCTCTTGGTCGCCTCGAGATAACCCGCGTTCCAGTCTACGTTCAATCCCTCTTCGGCAAATGCCTTGTTGACCGTCGGACCGTACTCCTTCAAAAGGCCGTTGATCTTAAGACTGCCGAGCAGAATCGCGTGCAGGTCCTCATAGCTGGATTTCGGGGTAAGCATCTCAATCGAAGTAATCCACATCCGAAACTGCAGCTCTAAGCTCATGCCGTCGCGGTCGAGCAGGTATGCCAGACGGCTTAAAAGCGAGTTATTGTAGTGCACGCCGCCATTGTCGTTCCAATCGCTCGGCGCGAGTACCGCAGGAACGTAATACCGGTCTCCGACGAACTCCGGCTGCTGACAGCTGTTGGGATCCGCCATGTCGCGCATCTGGCCGTTGCCGCTGTTCTCCGCGACCAACCAGCCGGTGTCGGACGTCTCACCGGTAATCTTCTCACAGAGATTCCCCATGATGTCACTGTAAGCTTCGTTGATTGCACCGGTCTCATTTTCATAGATCATGCCCTGCATGGAATTGGTCGTCACGCCATGGGTGAACTCATGTCCGCAGACATCGGCACAATAGCTGTACTTGTTCGCGTCGGAAGCCGCGAAACACACCCAGCCGGAATTGATGCCGTAGTAGCAGGCATTGTCGACCGGATTCCCCTGCTGGTCGCAGTAACCGACCGTAACCAGGATCGGCGTCTCGAAGCCGTCCACCGACCGAATGCCGTGATCCGCGTAGAAATCATAGACATTAATGTAGTTGTAGTAAGCCATCAGATCATTGTCCGACCAGCCTGAGTTCTGAACTGTGTTGGTGACAAAATTCAGAACGTTCTGATACGCAAACTCCTTAAAATGCGCCACCGCAATCTTGCGGCTCGGATCAATCAGGTAGAATTTGCCGTCCTTTGTGTTTTTGGAAATCGGTACGGTGATCTGCTTGGTGCTGCCGTCCGGCATCGCAATCGTAAAATTCACATTTTGCGTAGACAGCCCTTCAAAATAGGCGTCATTGTTCATGACTTCCTTGTTCGTCTGCGCGAAACTGTTGGCCGGCATTGACCTCAGATACTCGCCGGCGGTCGATACATAGTGCGCGATATAAGGCATGTCAAAGCCCGCGCTTACGTCAGGATTGTTGGTGTAGACAATCCAGCAGTTGTAGACCACGCTGTTGAGCTGGACAGCCATCTGCACCGTCTTGCCCTGCACGACCGTATAGGACGAGCCGAAGCCCTGCGCTATCATTTGTTCGGCCTGCGCCGCGGTGATGGCCGTTTCCTGCGCGGCCGTGCCGATGTTCGGCGTGAAGGAGCAGGTCAGACCCGCGGTATAGCCATTGGGATCAACAACAATGCGCAGCGTCGCATACTGCAGTGTGTTGATGCCGTAACGCTGCTGATAGGTGTAATACGTGTAGTTGTTATCGTCTTTCTCGCGATAGACGGCGAAGAACTCGCAACCCTTTGTCAATCCGAGCAGTGACGCAAGTCCCTTGACGGATTCGACGCCGTCCTCGGCATTGAGGACCTTGCCCTCATAGAATCTGCCGATTAATGTCGAAAGATACCCGTCATTGCCGTAGATATCGATTACGAGGCTATCGCCGTTCATGGCCTGGATATCCTCAATCGTAAGCTGCACAGGCGCTCCGGTCTGAGCCGCAAGCGACTGATTCTCAACCGGAAGCGTATCCGGTTTCGCGGACGGCGCTCCGAAGCCGGGCCCGATACCCACGTCCGTGGGAAGCGTGATCGCAAAATCGCTGTCCCCCTCAATCTCCGTGCGTCCCGGATCCGCGTCTTCCGCCGGTTTGGTCGGTTCCGGTGTCACCGGCTCGGTCGGTTCCGGTGTCGGATTCTCTGTGGCCGAAGCCGTCGGTGTATTCGTCACTTTCTCTGCCGGCTCCTTGGACTGCTTTCCGCAACCGACGGAAAATGACACCGCCATGCACAGCACGAGAATGTACGCAATCAGTTTCTTCATAGTATCTCGCTCCTTTCTCCCAAAGTCACCATCCCCTCAGGGAAATCCTCTTTATAAACATCATTATACAGTATCGATACCTTATGGGAAAGTTGAAATTTCAGAGTGCTGATAGTATATGATTGTATTTGGCCTCAAATTGACAAGTGATTTTACATAATTGCAGATTTGTTTGGTTGGGGTGTGGGATAATCGTTACAAGAGAACGCTCTTCTCATAAAGAAGGCTGCCGACAGGCAGCCTTCGTCGTTTCTGTATCATGGTTCGGATAATCACAAATCTCCCCGAAGCGCTTTCTCAAGGTTTCGGAAACGCTCCGTCCCGCGGATGATGTCAAAGCCCTTCTGCTCTATGAAACTGAGAAGCCCTTCCTGCTCGGTATGGGTGTAGTTCTTGCACTGCTCCTCGCTTCTGTAGCTTCGGCCGCGCATCAGCGCAGAGGTATAAGGGACCTCGTCCGGCAAAGTATCGCACATTGCGGCCGCGTCCTTAGCTGCCTCGAGATGCGAAAACGCCAGCTCCGTATCTCCTTCCGCGCATGCAAACAGCGCAATATTCGCATGATCATCCTTTATCCAGGAACTGTACGCCGCCGGATTTCCGTCGAATATAAGCTCCGTCAGGGCAAGTTCCTTTTCGAAGATGGCAATCCGTTCCCGGTTGGTGAGGGTTGCGTCCTCGCAGAATTTGTCTCCATAGGAATCAATTGCCAAATACATGTCGACATATAAGTCTTCGAGATACTCCCGACAGAATGTCCGGAACTTCTCCCCGGTATAGATTTGCAGGAGATAACTCTCGCGGCACTCATTCATGCCCGGCAGTGTCTCCGCGATCGCGGCAGCCTCTTCCCGTCTTTCAAGCCAGATGCAGTTGAAAATCTTACTGATCTTCGCCTCTCTGATCTGCTCGGGGTCCGTGCACTCGTTCAAAACGCGATCCATGAGGGACTCCGCTTCCTGCAAATTCTTCAGCCGGATTTCATCATTATACACATTGGCAAATTGCAGGTCGGCGGCCAGCGCGAGAATCAGCTGATAATTGTTCGGATACCTCTTAACCGCTTTCCGAAGCATCTCGTAACTCTTGACCACTTCGCCGCGGCTTCTAAGCTCCTTCCGCCGATTCATGATATCCTCAATATCGCTCTCATCTTTGATGCCTTCCATCCCCATCAGCTCATCCAGCGTGACGCCGAAGTAAAGCGCTATGGTCGGGAGCAGTTCGATGTCCGGATACGTCGTGCCGTTCTCCCAGCGGCTCACCGCCTGATCGGACACCCCCAACACCTCGGCAAACTGTTCCTGCGTGATCTTCCGTTTCTTTCTGTACTTTTTTATGTTACTTCCGATTGCTATCATTTCAAAAACCTCCATGCATTATTCGAAGCTTCTGAATTGATTTTACATCATTTCTCCGGAAAATCCACACCTCATTGGTTGAGAATTTATCAACCGGGGTGGGAATTATTCAAAAGTAAAGAAGCCCCTAAATCAAGGCTTCTTTGCTTTTGTTCTTCGATATTATATCATTTTTCCTTCAAGTCTTCGAGCCGGTCCTTAACCGGGACTTTTCCGACTGCCTTCCCCTGCCTCCAGGTATTGTACCCGGTCAAAACTTCGGTCTTTTCACGAACCTCGCATATAATCTGTTCGCACAATTTCTTCGACAGCCCTATGGAATTACCTACAGCGAGTAAATCCGCATCGGTAATGTTACTGCTCTTTCCGTTCACGGTTGTGGTATGCCCCATAAAATAAGTCATGCTGTACGTAAGGTCATACGCGGGAGCAAGGGACCAAATCATGTCATCATAAAGGAATGATACGTTCTTCAGATGATCGTCATAGTTATGTGCGAACACGTTAAAACACATAAGCCGGAATACCTGTTCAATCTGGTATTTGTTCTCTGCGGTAAGTATGTTGGTCAGTCGCATCAAATCGAAATAATCGCGGTACTGGGTCTGCGAATCCACTTCCAAAAGTGCCGCTGCGGATATTGTAAATACCTTACCGCTTTCACTACGGTCAAAACGTTTTGTTTTAAAGTATCCGTCGCATGTGCCGGACGGAATCAATGCGGTTTCCGGCATGTTAATCCCGCAATTCTTCGCACAGACGGAATAATCGTATTCCATCTTGCCGATGTCGGGTGAGTCGGTGCTTCTCGGGAATTTGACAATCCATTCGCCGTCATCATCTGCTATAAGAATTTTGGGGCGGGAACCTCCGCTGGAGCCTCCAAGCCGATACAACACTTCCAGGTTTTCGACCGCTTTAGAGGACAAAATGTCCGCACAGGTTCTTGCAATTTCGTCGTAGTCTAAATCGCCGATTTTATACTGAACGGATTCCGACGGGTAGTACTCCAGAGCTCCCATTCCGGAATCACCGACATAAGCCAGACGCTCGATTACGGAAAGAGGTCTGTTGATTCCCGCCTCTTGTAGCGCTCTTGTCAGCAATAATTCTCCCCAGCTGTCCGGAAGGCTGTCCGCAAAGACGCCGTAAAGACCGCTGCCGGTTCTCCTTGCATCAACGCTCGGCAGGAACAGTCCCGACCGCAACGGAAGCGAAAAAGGACTGATTGTAAATCCGTCCGCCAACCAGGAATCACTGTACTCAAAAGCAATACGATGGTCCACCGTTTCCGCCAGTGTCCCGACCGACCGGCCTTTATAGTATACATCCAGTTTTCTTTTACTGCCGTTCATTTAAAATCTCCTCTATGGAACCATACGGCGCATCCGTAAAGAGTCTGCGAATCTCATCGCATACACCGAGTTCAAGTGCAATTCTGGTGAGCGATCGTAACGAGATATCCCCTGTGCGTTCAAACTTTTTTAATGACCCGTAACTGACATTAGCACGCACAGCCAATTCTTCCTGCGTAAGCTTTCTTCTCTTACGAATACCTTTTAGTCTTTTTGCCAAAGCCAAATCTATTTCCGATGGTGTCTCCCAAACATACTCGCGCATATCATCACCCTCCTGTAACTGCCATTATTTTAGCAAAAATGGTGATTTTTGTCAAGAATGGACAAAATAGTGGCAATGACATTCACATTTGCCGAGTGTTTCCTATCTTTCCGCTTCCGCCGGGTTACTTCATTAATTCCCAGAAGCTGATGGCGCTTGCGGCGGCGACATTCAGTGAGTCCACGCCGTGGTACATCGGAATCATGACACGGTAATCGCATGCGGCGATGACTTCCTTCGGAAGCCCCGTGCCCTCGGTTCCCATGAAGACAGCAAGCTTTTCGCCGGCGCGGATTTCCGCGTTATCGACGCTCGTCGAGTCCTCTGTGAGGGCCATCGCAACAGTCTTAAACCCGTAGGACTGAAGCATCCGAACCGGATTTGTGCCTTCTGATTCCGCGCGGGTAAATTTCGTCCACGGAATCTGAAATACGGTTCCCATGCTTACGCGTGCGGAGCGCCTTGTAAGCGGGTCCACGGACGCGTGCGTAAGCAGAGCCCCATCCATGCCGAGCGCCGCCGCGGAGCGGATTATCGCTCCCACATTGGTCGGATTCATGACGTCATAAAGGACGGTAACGCGTCTCTTATCCAGACAGAATTCCTCCACCGGCGTCTCGCGCTTCCTTCTTAGCGTCATCCAAAGTCCCCGCACCATCGCGTAGCCCGTGAGCTGCGTCACGATGGCATGGTCCGCCGTGTAAATCGGTATCGCATCTAGCTTCTCCCTGCCCCAGATCCGCTCTATCGTCTCGAAAACCGGCCTGCCCTCCGTCTCGATGCGCCCGGTCTCTAAAAGCATCGTCAGTGGCTCATATCCGGCCTCTAGGGCGCGCTGCACCACATATGCGCTCTCCGCGAGGAATATCCCCACATCCGGCTCATAATACCGAAACAGCTGCGCCTCGGAGATCCTGGAGAAAGCGTCCAGCTCCGGGGCGGTTATGTTGTCTATTGTGATGAAATTCATTCCGGTCTCCCTAAACATTTCGATGACATTTTGATAACATTTCGACGGCATTACGGAACATTTCGACGACATTTCGATTTTCGAAATGTTGTCGAAATGTTCCGGCGGAATCCCGCCTTTTTTACTGGGATTCTTCCGTTTCCCCAGCCTCCAATCAAACAGCCGAAGCGAAACCCGAATGCGACAATCAAAAGCGCCCGCCGGTGTCATTAAAAAGAGAGAAGCAAAGAATTATCCGCTAACTCTAATACTTCTCTCCGGTATTCACTGATTTTTCCGTTGCCCGCCAACTGTCCGGCCTTATATCCGGCATATCTATCGGGTTTTCGTGTCAGCACACGAGCGGAATGTCGTCCGCTTTCCTACAAACAGAATACACCTTTCGAATTGAAGAGTCAAGCACATCATATCTCAGCTACACCAGCTCCTTCTTCTGATAGCGGACCACGGCAAGCGCGATGAACAACGCGAAGAGCGCCGCGCTGACGAGCGCGTACAGCGGGCGGAATTCGCACTTTGTGATCACGCTTCGCGAGTCGGCAAGCGTGAAAGCCGACAGGTACTTAAAGCCCTCCACCTTCTCGCCCATCTCCGAAATCACGTTGAAGATATATGCGGCAAATACCATCCCTATGCTGATCCCCAGCATCTTCTTCGTTTTATGGGTAAAAGTGGAGATGAAAAGTCCGATTGCGAACAGCACAAGCGACGGGAACACCGGCGTGATGCTAAGAAGCAGAAGCTGCTTGTTGTCCGGCGTTTCCGAGATGTTAAGGGCCGCCATGTTGAATGCCCCGATGGCCGCGACCATCGCGAGGATGTAGATTACCGCGACGATGATCTTGTCCGCGCAGATGCGGCGCCTGGTGATCGGAAGCGCGGCCAGATATTCGATCGTCTTCTCGCTCTCCTCCTTCAGAAGGATGTTCGCGCCGAGCAGGCAGCTGTATATGCCGATGATCAGGTACAGGAACACAAAGCCCTCCGATTTCAGCCAGCCGAAGGCGGTGTCGAGCCCGGCGATGTCCATGTTGAAAGCCTTCAGAATCTCGGGCGGAAACGCCTTCACCATTTCGTCAACTTTTTTGCCATTTTCCGCCGTAACGATGGACGGATAGACCATGTAAATCAGGAGCAGCAGCACGAGCACCGTCCCGGTCCAGACGGCAAATCCCTTCAGATTCACCTTTAATTCGCGTTTAATCATCCTGCCCCTCCTCATAGTAATGCATGAACATTTCCTCAAGGGTCGCCTCTTCTATGAGGATCTTCCGGATGCGGAAGGCGGCGAGCTTCTTGACGAGCTCGTCGTCCGACAGATTGTTAGCGAAGCGGACGGTGTCGCCGTCTCTCGAGATTACCTTTATGCCGGGCTCCTTCGCGGGCGCCTGCGTGGGCGTGGCTTCGCCCGTCTTTTCGTTGAGCGCCGCTACAATCGCGTCGATTTCGTCGGATGTAATTGTGACAAATGTGAGCTGCCTGTCGCTGATTTCGTCAACCGGGCCGGCCTTTATAAGCTCGCCGTTTCGGATGATTCCGACGCGGTCGCAGATCTTCGAAACCTCGCTTAGTATGTGCGTCGAGTAGAACACCGTGTTGCCCCGCTCGCGCTCCTCCCGAAGCAGCTCGTAGAACACGTTCTGCATGATCGGGTCAAGGCCGCTCGTCGGCTCGTCCATGATAATCAGCTCGGGATTGTGCATCAGCGCGAGCACAATCCCGACCTTCTTCAGATTACCGAGGGACAGGTCTTCGATCTTGCGGCTTTCATCAAGCTTCAGCCGTGCGACAAGGTCTTGGCGCTTTTCGTGGATGCCCTTTGCCCGCTCGAAGCGGCGGTAGAAGCTCTCGTGGTGGTCGAAGATGCCCTTGACCGTCAGGTCGTCGTACAGGAACACTTCGCTCGGCAGGTAGCCGATCCGGCTCTTCGCCTCCACGTCGTCCCGGGTGAGCTCCTTTCCGCAGAACAGAACCGAGCCCGAATCCTTGTTGATCAGGTTCATGACGGAACGGATCGTTGTGGATTTGCCGGCGCCGTTCGGCCCGATAAATCCGAAGATTTCCCCGCGATTCAGAGAAAGTGAAAGGTTCTCCACACCTTTCACCTTGCCGTAATATTTCGTGAGATTTTTGATTTTAAGAATAGTTTCCAAGTTGTAACCTCTTATCTCAGATTCAGGATTGCCGTGATTAGCGTCTTGATGTCGTCGATCTCGCTCTGGACCTTCTGCATCTCGGCGTTAACATCGAACTGGCCGGCGTCGATGCTCGAATCGAAGAAGCGCTTTCCGGGCTCGTTAAATCCGACGAAAACCCGGTTGCCGACCACATGCATGGCGATGTTGTCGTAGCGGCCGGAGAGGGTTATAAGGCGATCCATAAAGTGTGGCGTGATCAGGTAGAATGCGTCCTGCTGCAGCTCCGAATACACGTCGAAGATGTCGTTGAACTGCAGATTTTCGAGCTCGACCGAGGTTTCCTTCGCCTCGCGCTTGCTGAGCGGGCGGTACTTGAATTTGCGGCTGAAGATCGACACGGAATTCACCAGTTTGTTCGGAAAACTGAACACCATCATCCGCCCCTCGAAGTAGGTCTCGGTGCAGCGGCTGTCGCCGGATTTGTCCACCTGGCGCACATGCACCTCGCCGACCTCGAAGACGACGCCCTGATACGTGGCGCGGATGTAGTCCTCGGACCAGAAGCTGTTGCCCATCCGGCAGAGCCCGAAGGCCTCGATGTTCTCCTTGAGAAATCCGCCGTTCGGCTCATAGTGCACGTTCTCGAAATTGTTCTGCAGCGGCTCGCGGACAAATGCGTCCTTGTACAGGTCCTTCATCTGCGCCGAGAGCTTTCTCACCCTCCACGCGAGGAACAGAATAACCGCTATTCCGATCGGCGGGATGACCAGCAAAACCACGCAGAATATAAGCGTCAGCATGGTCTTGTTCATCTTCTTCTGCGTCGCCAGCAGCTTGTCCAGTGCCTCGGTCGAGGTCCTGGCCGGCTGCGTCATGTAATTCCGGCTCTCATATGAGTAATTCGGGTCCCGGTAATTCGGGTTCGACATGGTGTGTCTCCTTTCGTGGCTTGTGGTTGCGCGGGCGGTTCCGGTGCCGGCCGCGGTGCTACGTGCTGCGCTGTCACTTTGTTGCCGGCGGCTCTGCTGCCGGCTATTCCGCGGACGGCTACTCTTCCTCCGGCTGCGCGCACTGAATCATCGGATTGTCCGTAAGCTCCAGTTTGATCTCAGGGACGGTAAGGCCAAGGGCCTTCAGATTGGCGACGGCGGTCTCGAGGAAGGCTGTGGCACCGGCCGAAGATACAGGGGCGTCGCATGTGCGGAAGGTGGCGTCGCCGGTTGCTTCGCTTGCCTGCATGTTGGCTTCCTTGATGGTTGCCCCGGCTGCCTGGGAGTCCGCCTCCGTGATGGTTGCCCCGGCTGCTCTGACGTCCTCTCGGAGGGTTGCCCCGAGCTCTGCTGCCACTGCGGCCAATCCGCGGTTCGGCTTCATCGCTTCGAGGACGCTGTTCAGCTGGAAATACCCGTAGGTGAGCACCTGCATGAGCTCCTCCGTGCCCCAGATGCGCTCGTAGAACGAAAGAAATGTCTCGCCCTCCGGCACCGGCGACGGCATCTGATCGATGATTCCCTGCAGTATGCCCTGCAGCTCGTCGAGCCGTTCCGACTCGCCCGCGTAGCGGTAATACGCCACAGCAAACTCGTTGACGAACATCTCTTCCTTCACTTGCGGCATCTGCTTTCCGTACTGCTCAACGAGGCAATGCCCCACCTCGTGAATCAGGTTGTACCAGTGAAAATACAAATCAAAGCGGTGCTGCACATCCCCGCCGAACAGCTGCGCATACCCCGCCTGCTGCTCCTCCGTGCCGCTCTCGTAGCGGCCTGAGATTATCTTATACTTCATCTCTCCCATCCCTTTCTGTTGATGAAACATGTTGAATCCGCTCGTACGGCTTCACATGTCCCGATTTAGGCTATTATACCATAGATTACTGCTTCGTGTCACCCGAAAATCTGTATTCCAGCCCCCCTGGGACGGAAATCTGCCTGTAGGTGGGCCGAGCTGCGCGGAGCCACTACTTGCTATTTAGCAACATTGGCCCCCCGGGGACGGAAATTTGCCTGTAGGTGGGCCGAGCTGCGCGGAGCCACTACTCTTTTTTAAGCAAGTATGGCCCCCCTGAAAGCCAAAACGGCTTCCAAGGGGGCCGTTTCTGCGAAGTTCAACTTCTGGCGCAGGCTCAGCGCGGCCCACTTGGGACGAGAATCTATCTATAGGTGGGCCGAATTGCGCGGAGCCACTACTTGCTATAAAAAAGCGCGGCCCACCTGGGACGAGAATCTATCTGTAGGGGGGCCGAATTGCGCGGAGCCTCTACTTGCTATAAAAAAGCGCGGCCCACCTGGGACGAGAATCTATCTGTAGGTGGGCCGAATTGCGCGGAGCCGCTACTTACCAGGAGCCACTACTTGCCATCCGCCACGCAAACAAGAAAAAAAGGCGATGTCGTTCGCATCGCCGTTTTCATGTTTATTATCTTCTGCCCTCGCCGGGGTTGCCTCTTCCTTCCTTTCCACCGAACCCGGGATTTCCTTCATTTCCCTGTCCGCCGTATCCGGGATTGTTTTCGCCTCCG
>JAEEGI010013930.1_pt1 | contig 16980 bp, 17 predicted proteins | sample 8958751 | NCBI WGS metagenome assembly JAEEGI01 (sample SAMN16246545, study PRJNA631951) | gut metagenome | biome: gut microbiome; feature: rumen; material: KS-attached | host: Bos | place: Iran: Karaj | collected 2018-10
AGCCGGAGAAGAAGCTGCTGCCGCTGGACACCGATGGCTTGTCCCCCAGGAAGGTGACGGACGTCAGGGCCGTACAGCCCCGGACGGCGTAGTTGTCGAGGGTCGTGAGGGCCTCCGGGAAGACGATGCCCGTCAGGGCCGTGCAGTTGTAGACGGCGTTGCCGGGGACGCGGTCCGTCTGCGCATAGACCTCCAGCTCACCGGACCGGGCCGGGGGGCAGAAGATCAGCTTCGTCCCGTCGTTGTACGAATTTTTATCGTAGGTGGTGTAGAGGACGCCGTCCACGGTAAAGGCGCTGCAGGTCGCGCCGGGGGCGATCTGGATGGAGCTCAGGGAGCTGAGGGTATACAGATCCTCCGTGTTTAGGGCGCTCAGACTTGCGGGGAAGCTCAGCTCCGTCAGGGCGCTGCAGTTGTAGAAGGCGTGGTAGTTAACCGACGTGAGGGTGCCGGGGAGCTGGATGGAGACGGCGTTGACGCAGTCTGAGAAGGCATAGCTGCCCAGCATGGTGACGCCCTCGCCGACGACCACGGCGGTGATCCGGTCGCGCATGTGGTACCAGGGCGGCGGATTGGTGCTGGGGTTCCAGTCAAGATAGGTGCTGCCGCTGCCCGTGAGGGTCAGAACGCCGGTGCTCTCGTCCACGCTCCAGGAGACGTTGTCGCCGCAGAGGCCCGAAGACGGGTTCAGATTTACAATCGGGAAGCCCAGCCAGCTCATCTCCCCGTTGGGAGCCCAGGAGGAAATATGGGCGTTATAGTAGTAGATCCGGTTGGGGTAGGCAGAGTTGAAAATATCGGCGTCGGCCGCCACCTCCGGCTTGTCGCCCTCGAAGGTCAGGTACGCGATGGCGCTGCTCTTGAAGGCGCAGCTTCCGATGCGCTGCAGGCTGGCGGGGAAGGTCAGCACATTGACGTTCGGGCAGTTTTCAAAGGCGCCGGCGGCGATCTCCTGCACGCCGTCGAAAATGGCGATGGGAGCGTCCTGGTAGGAGTAGTGCCACCGCGGGCAGAGAAGCAGCTCCGTGACGCCCTCGGCTGTGCGGTAGAGCAGGCCGTCATGGGAGAAATAGGGGCTCTCGCCGCCGGAGGCAACGTTGATGACGGTCAGATTCCCGTGGCTCTGCAGATCCGTCAGGTCGAAGCTTTGGAGACTGGCGGGGAGGTTGAGGGTATGTACGTTTGTCTTGTAGAAAGCGCGACAACCGATGGAGCGCAGGGAATCGGGCAGGGTGAAGGAGCTGACATAGCTGCAGTTGGCAAAGGCAAGCGCGCCCAGAGTGGTGACGCCATCCCCCACGATGACCGTGTTGAACTTGGAGGCGTCAGCGGCCCAGGGGGCCGGAGAGGCCCCGTTGAAGTCGTACATGGGGCCCGTGCCGGTAATGGTCAGCGTCATGGCGCTTTCGTCTATGGCCCAGCTCAGATTTTCGCCGCAGACGCCCCCGGGCAGCACCGGCATCAGCGGCCAGCCCCGCCAGGTGGTCTCCCCGTTGGGAGCCCAGGAGTCCGCGTGGGCGGGATCGTAGCCGATGCAGATTTCGCTGCCGCGGTTTTCGAAGACGTTCTCCCCCACGGTGGTGGGCTGCGGGCCCCGGAAAATCACACGCTCCAGCGAAAAGACCGCGTTGGCGGCAAAGGCGTAATCGCCGATCTCCGTCACAGCGGGGGGGACGGTAACGGACTTCAATTCATAAGTATTGTACAGCATATACGGGCTGATGGCCGTCAGGCCCGCGGGCAGCGTCAGGGAGGTCAGATTGATACATCTGGCGAAGGCGTAGGAGCCGATGGTCTGCACAGAGTCGGGAACCACGGCGGTCTGGAGCATATCGCAGAAACAGAAAGCATAAGCGCCGATGGAGCTAAGGCCCTCGGGCAGGGACAGGGCCGTGATGGAGCCCCGCTGGTCGTACCAGGGTGCCGGGGTTTCGATGCTGTAGTCGTACATATCGCCGGTGCCGGTGACGGTGAGGACGCCGGTGGCGCCGTCCAGGGACCAGCTCAGCGCGTCGCCGCAGGTCCCTTCATAGACGGTGCGGACGGGGTCGCCGGGCCGGACCGAGGCAGGGGCGTCCGGGGTGGCCGGGTTGTCGGAATCCGCGGGAGCGCCGGTTGCAGCTGGCTTCGCTTCCGGCGCGGGGCCGCTGTCCAGGGCGTACCCCGTCGGAAGGACGGAAAACACCATGGTCAGGGCCAGAAGCAGAGCGAGGATTCGTTTCGTCATGGGGATACCTCCGTTTCTGAAATTCGTGTTTGCGGATAGACTCCTTCAATTTCTATTTTAGCAGATTGTCCTTCCGCTGTCCCCTATCAGAAATGATAGTTTTTTATGCCTTTTTCACTTTTCCGTTTTTCATTTGTACATTTCAGCAGAAATGTAGTATAATAGACAAAACGCGGTGAAAAGGAGGCCCGGCAATGAAAAACCACAGGCTTTTGACCACCGCCCTGCTCTTTGTGGCTGCCTTCCTGCTCTGCGGTATCGTGCGCCTCATGATTACGAATCCGACTGTGCTGAACGGCTTCGCCCTGTTCTTCTGCGCGGCAATGCTCCTGCTCTGGGCGATGAGCGTGCGGACCCGGGTCACGGACCGGCGGCTGCGCCGCCTGATCCTCGGGGTGGTCGCCTCCCTGCTGCTGTTCCTTGTTTTGCAGATCTTCCGGGGTAATCTGGCGTGGACGCCCCTTTTGGAGCGCTATTGCTGGTACGGCTATTATATCCCCTATCTCCTGACGCCCCTGCTGCTGTTCCTGTGCGCCCTGGCAGCCTTTCGGGCGGAGGACGAGCCCCTGCCCCGCTGGTCGTGGGTCGTGATCGCGGGCGCGGCGGCGCTGATCCTCTGCGCGATTTCCAACGATCTGCACCAGCAGATGTTCCGCTTTCCAGGCGGCGTCTTCACGGATACCGAGCTCTTCTCAGCCGGCCCCATTTTCATTCTCTATTTCGTCTGCTATGGCGCCCTGCTGCTGGCGGGCTTTATCATCACCCTGCGAAAGACCTGGAAAATCCGCCGTGGCCTCAACTTCCTGCTTCCTGCCGTCCCGCCGGTGCTTCTGGGAATCTGGATGCTCCAGAATTACTTCCATGCCGCGCCCTCTTACAAGGGCATGCTGCTCTGGAACCAGAGCGACTGCTTCTGCTTTGCCTACGCCGCCTATCTGGAGCTCTGCATCCAGATCGGGCTGATCCCCGCCAACAGCGGCTACGGTCCTCTGTTCTCCCGGATCGAGCTCTCCGCCGCGATCCTGGACGCCGACGGCGCGCCGGTCCGAAGAAGCGGCGGCCTGTCCTTTCCCTTCCCGGAGCTGGAGGCGCTGCAGGTCTCGCGGCAGCCTGTCAGCGGCGGCTCCGTCAGTTGGGCGGTGGATCTGAGCCGTGTTTTCAGCCTGAATGAGCAGTTGGAGGAGGCGGCCCGGCAGACCGAGCACCGCAACGAGCTGCTGATCCAGGAGGGGCGGCTGAAAAAGGAAATGACCGAGCTGGAGACCCGCAGCCGTCTCTACGAGCAGGTTTACGATCTGATTCAGCCGAAGCTGGAGCAGATTGAATCACTTTCTGCGGGAGACGACGCGGAATTCCTGGGCAATCTGCCCAGGATCTCCCTGCTCACGGCCTACATCAAGCGGCGCTGTAATATGGAGCTGCTTTCCGGCGGCGGAACCCTCCCGCTGGCGGAGCTGGGAGCGGCCTTGACCGAGTCGGCAGGCTGCATGCGGCTCTGCGGCGTGGAAGCCGCCGTCAACGTCCGGGGCGAGGGCGAGCTGCCCGCGGCAGTGATTATCTCTGCCTACGAGCACGTGCATGCGCTGGCGGAGGAAGGGCTGGAGACCCTGAAGGCCTTTCTGGTCCGGATCTCCGCCGAGCGCGCGGATTCGTTTCTCGAGGTGCGGATCATGCTGAAGGTGGAGGATCTGAGCTGGGATTTCAGCAGCCCCGTCTACGGCAGCAACGAGGCCCAGCCCCGGATCCGGGTAAGCAAGGAGGGCGGCGACCTGGTAGTCCTGCTGCGCTTCCCGAAAGGAGGCGCCGCATGATGGATCCGAGAATTCAGGCGCTGCCCATCGGGGTCTGGCAGCTTCTGGCCTTTACGGCCCTCGTGCTTCTCTTCGCCGTGATCAGCCTGCTTTCCCTTTACGCCCAATACAGACGCTGGCGGAGCTTTGCCGCCTGCCTGCTTCTGGCTCCGGTCTGCTATTTCCTGGCCCAGGCCTTCATCGTGCTGAAACCCCCCAAGTCTCCCAGGGGCCCGGCCTATTACGCCCTGCGGGAGCTGGTTCTCGCGCCGCCGCCCTGGGTCACGGTTGCCGTGCTTCTGGCCCTGACTTTGCTCACAGCCCTGCTTTGGCGGCGCATGCTCCGCTGGACGCACGGTCATATCAGCCCGACGTCTGTGAAGGAGGCTGTGGACAGCCTCCCGGTTGGGATCTGCTGCTTTCGTCCCTGGGGCCGGGTCGTCCTGGTCAATACGGCCATGGAGGCCCTGTGCCGCGCCGCTTTGGGCGAGGTGCTGATCAACGGGGAACGTTTTCGCCGGGCCATGGCCGAGGGTGCGCTGCAGCCCGGCTGCAGCCGGGCGACTCTGAACGGCGAACGGCTGCTCCTGCTGCCGGACGGAAGCGTTTGGAGCATCTCAAAGCAGAGTCTGGACTGGGAGGGCGAGCCGCTGACGGTCCTGACGGCAGCCGAGGTCTCCGAGGCTTATCGGAAGACCCTCGCGTTGGAGGAAAAGAACCGCCAGCTCGTGGAGCTCAATCAAAAGCTGGCTGCCCGAAACCGCGAGATCGTGGATCTGACCATCCAATCCGAGATCCTCGCCGCCCGCGCCAGACTCCACGACGCCATGGGCGAGGACCTTCTGATGATGAAAAAGCTGCTGAACCGGGGCGGCAGCGCCAAAGATCTGGATGCCCTCCGGCGCAGGCTGAAGCGAAACGTCTCCTTCCTCCGGGACGCCTCGGAATTCCAGGTGACGGACGAGTACGCCGTCCTGCTCCAGACCGCCAAGCGGCTGGGCGTCCGGGTCGAGATCAGCGGCGAGCTGCCCCTGGAGGAGCCCATTTGCCGCGTGGCAGCCACCGGCCTCCACGAGTGCCTGACCAATTTGCTCCGCCACGCCCACGGCGATCTGCTGCGGATCGAGCTGCGAGAGACCCGGGACAGGCTTACGATCGTCTTCTCCGGCAACGGCGAGCCGCCCAAGGGCCCCGTCCGGGAAACCGGCGGTCTGCGCATTCTCCGCACGATCACGGAGCAGGCCGGCGGAACCATGCGCGTCAGCACGGAGCCCTGCTTTACCGTGACGTTACACCTGAACAAGGAGAAGCCTTATGCAGTATAGCGTATTGATCGTAGACGATCAGAGAATATCCCGGCAGCTCTTTGAGAGCATCGTCTCCTCGGAAAGCCGCTACAAGGTGATCGCCGCCATCGAAACGGCCATGGTTGCCGACGCCTGGTGCGCCAAGGGTGGGGTCGATCTAATCCTGATGGACGTCGTCATGCGGGACAGCTCCAACGGACTGGACGCTGCCGCCCGGATCAAGGTCTCCTATCCCGACATCAAAATCATCGCCGTCACCTCCATGCCGGACCCTTTGCTGCTGCAAAAGGCCCGCTCCGTGGGCGTGGACTCCTTCTGGTATAAGGAAGTGGAAGCGGAGCCCCTGCTCTGGGTCATGGACCGCACCCTGGCCGGGGAATCCGTCTGGCCGGATGAACCGCCGGAGATCCATCTCGGCCAGGCCAGCAGCAAGGACTTCACAGAGCGGGAGCTGGAGGTGCTGCGGCTTCTGTCCGAGGGGCTGACGGACCGGGAGATCGCGTCCCGGCTCTATCTGAGCCTTCCCGCTGTGCGATACCACGTCGGGAATTTGATCAGCAAGACCGGCCTGAGCTCCCGGACGGAACTGGCCGTCCGGGCCGTCAGCAGCGGCCTTATCATCCCGGCGAACGTATAACGGTTTTTCCGCACGGCTCGCGCAATTGCTTGCCGCTTTCAGAGCAAAGCCCCGATTTTCCTTGACTTTTCAAGGAAAATCGGGGTTTTAGAGCGCTTTATTCTGATTTCTGATTGCTTTTTCCTGCCGGAGCAAGCTGAACCTTCATCTGAGCATACGAAGGATCTCTCCGGCGTCTGCCTGAATACAGACAGACCGCTGTTCGATCTCTTTGGGGCATACCGCTTCGTCAAAATTCAGGCAGGCATAGACGGCCCGGCTGTTGTCTCTCGTCATCTGCCAGAACGGATACTTGATAATGACCGGCGTGTTGGCTCCCACGCCGATCTCCAGATACAGAACGTGCAGGTTTTCGTGTCTGCGCAGAAAATCGGAATAGGCAGCGGACGCTTTGCGCCAGCCGGCATCCTCAACAAAGCTTTCGTCCGAACGAAGATTCATCGTGACCGGGTCGCCGTTCGGAGCGGTGGGGATCAGCTCCGTCGGCAGCTTCATCGATATCGTGCCGTTCTCCGGGATCCGGAAGATACCGGCTTCATCCCGGACAAAGCCCTGCGCTTCCATGGCTCGCATCGTCCACGCCTCGTTGTCGAAGGTTTCCTGCACCTTGGGGTCGATGCTCTGGAACAGGCCGTAATCCCCCTGCGTATAGAACAGCCGCTTTTTGTCGAAGCCCGCATACTGGAACTGGTGATCCACGTTTGTCGTGATCACGAAATAGTCTTTGCCATCCAGCAGAGACAGCAGATCCTGATAAACGGGCTTCGGCGCACGGATAAATCGGTTGAAGTAGATGTGTCTTGCCCAATAGGCCCACGACACCTCCGGCGCCGCACGCATCACGACAAAGCCGCCGGTGTACATATCATGAAAGCCGAATGCTTCTTCAAAATCGGAAAAATTTCTTTTGAAACGATCCCCGGCGTAAGTAAACCCTGCCGCCGTGGAGAGTCCTGCGCCTGCTCCGACGACGATCGCATCCGCCGTTTCGAGTTCCTTCTTCAGTCTTGCAAGCTGTTCCGCACGGGTCCCGATCCCGTGGGAAAGGCGAAGATCATACGCGCGAACGGCTGCAAGGCCTTTCTGGATCGATTCCAGATAGCCGTTCGGCTGATTCGTGTAAGCGTTCTTCATAGTATGCTCTGTCCTCGTCTTTGAATACGTTGAAAATCACCCGGTCGATCCGCCCCTTGTGTTCAGCCAGCCAATGGCTTACGGTTTCGACCGCGATCTCCGCTGCCCGCTGATTCGGAAAGCGGAATACGCCTGTTGAAATACAGCAGAACGCCACGCTGCGCAGAGCGTTCTCCGCGCAGAGGTCGAGGGTGTTCCGGTAGCAGTCTGCCAGATCCTGCTCCAGCGCAGGAGTCAGCCGGTCTTCTACAATGGGGCCGACGATATGGACGATCTTCTTCGCCGGCAGGTTATAGGCGTCCGTCAGCATCGGAACGGCAGTCGGCTGCTCGTAGTCTCTGCCATAGCGGATCCGAAGCTGATTCATCTGCCGGCTGCATTCCGCCCGCAGCTGTACCCCGGCGAAGGTATGAATGCAGTTGTCGATGCAGGTGTGCATCGGGACAAAACAGCCGAGCATCTGCGAGTTGGCTGCGTTCACGATGGCGTCAACGGCAAGACGGGTGATATCCCCCTGCCAGATCGACATGCCGTCTCGAATCACGGGGATCTCCGAAAGCGTGACGATCCCTTTTTCGCGGATCCTCTCCCGCAGGTATTCATCCTGCAGGGCGAGAACGGAATCGTCCAGCTTCTTCGGCATGCGAACGTTCATCAGCGAGCGCAGGATCCGCCGTTTGCCCTCTTGATCCTCCGGCGTCTTTAAATTCTGAAATTGAACGGAATCGGCCTTGAACGCTTCCACCAGCGTATCGAGCCTTTGTTCCTGCAGGGCTTTTTCCTTCATGGAATTACCTTCTTTCTACCGCCCCCACGGGGCACGCCTCTATGCAGTTCCCGCAGTGCAGACAATGCTCCGGTTCGATCACATAGGGGATGCTTTCAGCATTGATACAGTTCTGCGGGCAGACTGCCGCACAGCTTCCACAGCCGATACAGGCGTCCGTAATGAAGTAACCCTCCGGTCTCTCTGCCGCTCCCCCGAAGGTGAAGCCGGCGCGCTCGATCGGCTTCTTCGAGAGATCAAACCACTCGCCGGTCCCTTCGTAAACCTGAAAAACGGTCAGCGCCTTCCTGGAGTCCTCCGTCGGATAAATCTCCTTCATGTATGGATTCTTCGCAAACAGCGCCGGTATCCTTTCATACCCAAGCTCGCGCACCTTACCCCTGATCGAAACCGCCGCGCTGCTCATCGTATCCTTGCCTTTCATGGCGGTCAGCGCAAGAAAGCCTCTCTTGAGGAGCCTGTCATAGAATCCCTTGCCCCTCGCCGTCAAAAAGTACAGGCTGTTTTCATCACAGTCCATCATGTCGATCGCGGCGGTGACGGGCAAGCCCGCATCATCCACCGTGGCAACGACCGTGGTGTGGATTTCATGCACAACGTAAGACAGATACTCTGCTGTCGTCATAAGCTCGCCTCCCAGGTACGGCTCCGGGGGAAGGTCAATCGCCGGAGCCTTGGAATTCGCTATCCTCTGCCAGAAGCTCCGTCATGCCGCTGCGAAGATCGCGCAGGTTATACTTCCTCAATTCGTCTTCCATCGCGTTTTGAATTGCTTTCAGCTTATCATCCAGTAAGGCATGGATGTTCCGGCCGACCGGACAATCCGGGTTCGGACTTTCGTGGAAATGGAACAGGTCTCCGTTTTCGACTGCTCCGATCGCCTCGTACACGTCGTAAAAGGTGATTTCCGACAGGTCCCTCGTCAGCTCAATGCCGCCCGTGCCTCTTGCCACGCTGATCAGCCCGGCGTTTTTGAGCTGCGTCAGAATCTTCCGTATGATGACCGGATTGGTGTTGATCGATCCCGCCAGAAAGTCGCTTGTAACCTTGCGCTCATCCTTGAATACGTCAACGCAGGTAAAGATGTGCAAGGCGATTGTGAATCTGCTTGAAATCTGCATAAGATCCCCTACGAAAAGATTTAGATGTAACCGTCAATGTTTTATCTTGGCTGTATGATAGCACATCTTTGTTGTAATGTCAATAATTACAACAAAGATTTTTCATTTTTTCGGCGGGATTTCCTGCTGTCCGTTCTCTGTTATCGAATCAGCGTCACCAGCCACCCCACCAGAGCGGCGGGGATCAGCGCGAAGATGACGCCGGGAAACAGCATACCCTTTGCATGAAACCACTTCTGATGATAGGCCTTGTCCATATGCTCGGTGCCCTCCAGCCGGAACGTCGGAAGATTGGCGAACAGCACCCAATCCAGGAAACAGGTGTCATAAATGCCGATCCACGCCATCAGACCAAAGGCCAGCCAAAAGCCCTGCCAGAAGGTTTTTGCTCCGGCAAGCAGCGCACAGGCCAGCAGGATCCCGGCAAAGAGCAGCACGCCGAAGCCCTTGGTCAGCAGCACCTTTTTGGATCGGTAGCTTACGTCGACCCTTTCATGCGTCTTGAAGTATTCCTCCTGAATGTCGGGAGGATAGTTGTGGATGCCCGCCGCGCTGTACTTCCTGTCGCCGCTGGCAGCAAAGAAAACAATTGCAGTAAAGATCGCCGCAAAGACAGCCATTTCGGCCAGGATTACCCAGATACTCATATTCAGACCTCCTTATAGATGCAATCAAAACAGGGTGAAGACCCACGCCGCCAGCGCGGAGACCGCAGGGAAGATCACAAACAGCTTCAGAAGCTGACTTTTGAGATTGAAGCCGTATTTTCTTCCCTCCATCGCAGATGCCGCCTCGGGGTAATAGTGCTGGAAGAAGTGAAATTTCAGAAGCAGGAAGTTATCAATGAGAGCCATGTCGCAGATCTTATAGATCGTAAAAATCAGCACGAATCGAAAAAAGAACTGCCAGAATGTAAAGCCGCTTCGGAATCCATCCCAGACGGCGATCACGCCCACGCCGAGTATCATCAGCACACTGATGAGAAACAGCGTCCATCCGATTTTTCTTGCTCCGTAGAAGAGCTCTTGCTCTCTCTGCACCAGCACCTCCCGCGCTTCCTTCGGGGCAGAAGCGAAGAACTTGTTGTCCTGAATAAACGCTACACAGGAGATCAGCATCATAGCCATCGAGGCGCAAAAGACGATGGATAGAAATATTGTTAGCAGCATCATGCACTCCCTATTTCTTTGCCAGCACTGTGATCCAGGGCTTGGACGGGTGATGATCGCAGGTGACCTCCGAGAAGCCGGCAGCCTTCAGCGCCGCTTCGATTTCCTCTGCGGTATGCGTTTTCATGCCCGCAATGATCTTCTCATATTTCAGACCGGCGGCATCTGTTCCGTCCGATTCGTTGCAGATCATGAAATAGCCGCCGGGCTTCAACACCTTGGCGACCTGTGCAAAGCATTTCTCCAGTCCCGGCCAGAAATAAACGGTTTCAAAGGCTGTAGCCAGGTCGAAGGCATCCGCCGGGAGTTGGAGCTGTGATACGTCTCCCCGCATGACCCGGCATCGTCCCGCGGCGATCACGGCCTTGTTGTATTCCTTTGATTTCTCCACAGACAGATCTGAATAATCAATACCTGTCACTTGCGCGTTCGGATACTTTTTCAGCAGCTCGCCCACGTTTCGTCCTGCGCCGCAGCCGAGATCCACGGCATTTTTCGGCGCAAGGTCCGGCAGGTGCGAAAAGCCCCAGTCCGCCATCTTCGCGTGACCGGAGTTCATACCGCGAAGCATCAGCGTATACACCGGCTACGTTATCCCAAAACATTCTGATTCCTCCAGACGAACGCCTCGATTTTTCCGCATACTCCTTCGGACGAGCTGCCTGATCTGCCATGCGGGCAAGCATTGGTTAGCATGCTCTAACCGACGTTTATTATATCCCCCGCCCGGATGAAAGTCAAGAGAAAAGCCGCCTTTTTCCCTCTCAAACCAAGAATTGCCGGAGAAAATCGAAGCATTCTTGCTTCAGCCATACTTGATATTCTGAAGCGCTTCCGCTATAATGAGTATAACCGTCTGCAGGACGTTTTTCCGATGGCGATTCGTGATAGAATCCGCTTGATCTGCAATCTGCAGGGTATGGCACAGAACGATCCCGGAACTTTGGTCAGGTTCCCGGAAAAAATGGAAGGAGTAAGTATGCTGCATTATCACAGAACAACGGAATTGGAAAAATACGAGATCGGCAACTGGAAATACGAAGGTGCGTACTCCATATACGACAGCACGCCCTATGAAGATCAGCGAAAATCGGGGAAAGGCTTAGCAAACCCGAGAAACAATCTATTCTCCTTCTATGATGGTGAAAACCTGGTTGGGTATATCAATCTGTTTGAAGAAGCGTCAGAGGTCTTCCTGGGCATCGCAGCAAATCCTGCTTTCTGCAATCAAGGCTATGGTCAAAAGATGGCTCTTGCGGCGAATGAAATAGCGCGCGAGCTCTTCGGGAATAAACCGCTGTATTTAGAGGTTCGCACATGGAATAAACGCGCTGTAAGATGCTATGAAAAGGCCGGGTTTCATATAGACGGTGAAGCGTTTACGCAAAAAACAGCGATTGGTGAGGGTTCCTTTTATCGCATGGTAAAGCCTGCGGCGTTTTTTCATGGGAGCGTCGTGGGCGGGCTGAATCGGATTCTTGCAAACGCCAGGTCACACGCTGACGGGAGCAAAGTCGCCTATTTTACGACGGACCGGGTCTATGCACTGGTCTGCTGCAGGAGCAAAGAGGAAAACTTCGTCACGATGGGGCCGAGAGACGGGGTCCAGAACTATTTTGAACGCTTCCCGGACCAATTGAAAACGATGTACGAGGGAAAAGAAGGGTTCATCTATCAGCCTGTTTCTTCTGTAAACCTGAAAAACACCAAAGGCCACACATGGGAAAGCAGCGTTGACGTGCCCGTTGTCCTGGCGGAGCATATCCCGAACGTCTATGCGGAGATTCTCCGAGAAGAGGCCGCCGGAAACGTAATTGTTCACCGATACGCCGAGATCGACCCTGCCGAGCAGAAGCTGCACGCAAATTACATAAAAGCACATATTAATGATGAAGGAAAAGAGATGGAGCAGTTTTACTCGTCTCATTTTTCATCATTATGGGACTGAAAATTCAGGACGTCGTAACAGCGGCAGGTTTTTCCCGCCGCCCGGACAAGGCGTTCAAAAGAAAATTCAAAAAGTAATACAACTGAGCATATGAGGCGAATATGGAAAGCAAGGAAATCTGGGATCTGTATAACGAAAAACGCGAACTGACCGGGCGGGATCAGGTCCGCGGGGAAGAGATACCGCAGGGATACTATCATCTGGTTGTTCACGTCTGGATCAGAAACAGGTGTGGGAAATACCTGATTTCACAACGCAGCGCGGATCGTCCGACACATCCGCTCAAATGGGAGTGTGTCGGAGGCTCTGTTCTCAAGGGAGAGGACAGCTTGACGGGCGCTCTCCGGGAAACAAAAGAAGAAGTCGGCCTGTCTCTGGAACCGAAAGACGGAAAGATCGTTCGTTCCACAATCGGCAGAATCGTGAACGGCGTCAGGTGTTCGGACATTGTGGACGTGTGGCTGTTTCCGTATGACGGTCCGGTATCCTTGGAAACGGCCACGACAAAAGAAGTGGCGCAGATCGCCTGGCTTGACAGGCAACAGATAAAAGAATTATTCGATCAGGGTGACTTTGTTGATACTCTGGGATATTTCTTCGAAGAAAAACAGCTCGGAGGAGAATGAATGATGCACATCCATGAATTGAAGCTGAAAGACCTGCAGCCCTCGCAGTTTTATATTTCCGAAAAGAAGTTAAAGGATATTGAAGCCTGGCTGAACCCGGCAGAGCTTTCCTGCTTTGAGCCGATCCCGGTCAAGCTGCTGGACGGCAGGCCGGTTATGACGGACGGACACACCCGAGCGGTGGCCGCACTGCGGGCAGGTCTCGAAGCGGTTCCATTGGTCTGGGATGAGGACGAGCTGTCTTGGGATATGTACCGTGCCTGCGTAGCGGCCTGCCGGGAGCAGGGGATCGAGTCGCCCCGTGATCTGATGACAAGAATCATTTCAGAGGAAGAATACCGGGAAAAATGGGACAAATGGTGCGACCGTATGCAGGCGGAGGTTGATCGAAACAGGATCATCGTCAAGCCGTATACCGAACAGGAGATCCCGGACGTTCTGGCATTTGAACGGGCGCTTCGGGCCGAAGAAGACTTCTGGGGCTGGGAGATCGACGCGGCGTATATTCAAAGCGTTACAGCCAGCTTCCACGACAATCGGTTTTCCAATGCGCTTTCCTTTTTGGCCTATCAGGGGGAACGGGTGATCGGACGCATTGACGCCGTTTTGATCCCCTCGCATTTTGACGGTTCCGTAAAAGCCTATCTGGATTGGATCTGCGTGCTGAAAAGCTGCCGTCACCAGGGTGCGGCACAAAAGCTCCTTTCCACCTTGCGGGAAGACCTGAAGGATCGGCACGTTGACACGCTGATCGCTCTGACTGCCAGCAACGAGGAAGCGCAGAGATTCTATCACGCTGTCCCGGATTCCGAAATGCGGGATATTGGAATCTGGATCGACATCAAATAAGGGGAATACGAAGGGGCTGTCTCATTAACGAGGCAGCCCCTTGCTCACATTTGAATTGATCGCCGGGCTTTTGCGATTATTCCCGCTCGGCAGGACTTAACTGATTGCGTTTAGGAAATATTGTCCGTCCTGTTCATAGTTCCTTTGATTATTTGATATATCCATATTATCCAGCCTATCACCCCTCCCGTTATCATTTTGTTATCAGCGTTGATAACAGGAAGGAGTGGTGCTATGGGTATCAATGAATATGATGCTGTTGTTTCGCAGAATTGATATCTGTTTTTGAGAGGTTAGCAAAGTCGCTTTACGAAAACCTCGTCTTCATTTTTTGCTTTACAGCCAGCCGCTTTGCGATACCCGTGTTTCAGGTAGAAGTGCTCGGCTGTATCAGTCGTCAGAATGCTTGTATACATTCCATGTTCCTTAAAATAGCTTTCTGCAAGTCGTAGAAGCGCTGATCCATGACCGGCGTTCCGATTTGCGTTGGATATCCAGAATTCTCGGATAAAGCCGCAGGTTTCTTCAAAAAACCAGCTTGTAAACTTTATGGGCTTAAACTGAATAAATCCTATGATACTCCCATCGTCGGCCGTCCGTACAAAGGCCTGATTATCACCTTCATCATTCATCTCACGGAACAGCCCATCCCAATCCCTCACAGTGATCCCCAACTCGGAGAAGTAGGTTTGAAATGCGGTTTGGAACAGTGGCTCTGAGAAATCAGAGATCAGCATATCAGAAAATTCCGGTTGATGATCGGAAAAGTGATACATCAGATTCAGGCAATCCGGCGCTTCCTCATCAATATAGCCGGTATCGACAAAACCTACCTTTTCATAGACCCGGAGCGCTGCAGTGTCATTCTTCTTGACGCAGACCTCCACACAGTCGTATTTCCGCTCTTTCTCGAGCTCGGACAGGATCATGCGCAAAGCGGCCGTGCCGCAGCCCTTCCCCTGAAAACGAGCGTCGATCATAAACTGCTGCAAATCATAGCAGGCGGGTTCATCGTCCAAATCCCGCACCAAGGCAACACCGATCACAGTATCATCGTCTTCGATTCCGATGACCCTTGCACGGTCATGCCGATAGGCGTATCCTCTGGCAAGAATGCCAGCAGGACTGTCCAGAAAACCCTTCTGGGCTTCGCTGACAGACAGTCTTCTGATCTCCAACCAGTTTTCTTCGTTTACTTCAATTAGTTTGAGCATTATTCAATCCTCCATATTTTATTGGAGGGTCAAATCTCGTGGGCCCTCCATACACGATTCGTTTTCATATATGATCACCCCTTTATATGAATTTTCAGCTCACAAACAACAGCGTAGATAATATAACACATTTTGCTTAAGTTTTCAAGAGTGGAGATACTTGAGTTTCCGCAGTTGTTTCTCCTGTGATCTCATCAATCTGTCGGTACAGTTCCTCATACGCCTGATCTGCTATCGGCTTTTTCGGCGTCCAGAACGCATGGAGCTCCTGAAGCTCCGGCGAATCTCCCAAAAGCTCCTTCACCTTCTCATACGCAAAGTCATTTGCGTCCCGTTCATAGGGCTGTCCAAGATATAGCTCCGTGAAACGCTCTGTTGATCCATCGAGCTTGCATTCTTTCCATTCACCGTCAACGAGTTTATAACAGGTGCCGTCATATTGGATGACATAGAGGCGGCTCCTGGAAATCAGTTCGTCAAAGCGCTCCGGGTGCAAATACTGCAAGGCATGGCGAAGCTCATGAAACAGATAGAACATCTGCTCGTACTCCGGTTGAGATTGGAGCATCTCTTTGTTGATGAACAGCGTATTGACAGTTGGATCAAACGTACCGTGGGCCGTTTCATATCCCTCCGGCATGTCGAAGGAAAGGTTGATCGTTAAACTGTTTTCTTCGCAGTACATACGAAAGTGTTTTTCATAATCTGCCATGTTATCGAATTACCTCATATCGAAGCCGTATATAGGAATCTTGAAGCGCAGAACAATCTATCAGCTTCAGCACCCCTAATTCTGAAAGCTCTGCGCCAGAAACCAGCGACTTGCCGTCAATCAATGTGGGCGTATCCTTGCCGCCGATCAGCACCGGGGCTACGACGATATCCACATAATCCAACAGCTTTTCCCGCAGGAACAGGCCGTTCACCGTGCCGCCGGATTGGACTGTAAGGCGCTCACATCCGCATTCTTTCTTCAAGTGCTCCAGGGCGGCACTGAGAGAAGGACGCTCCTGGTAGATGATATGTAAGTTGTCGGCGTCCACACAGAAGGCGGGATGGGAAGCATTCGACGTGATTACAACGGCTTGCTTTGACTTCGCGCAAAAGTATCTGATCCCGTGCTCTGTCAAATGATGATTGTCCAGCAGGACGAAGGATACCGGCGTTTTATCCGGCAGCTCCTTTTCGTTGACGCCCATCTTAGCCTGCACCCGTCCCGTATTGAACGACCACAGATCGGTTGTCTGCTCGATCTCATAGTACTGATGCAGACCCTCCCTGATGCCGGGAAGCTTCGGGAAATCCCGATCCACGTCCAGCTCGTCTGTAGAGCCAGTGCTGATTTTGCCATCCACCGACATCAGCATGAATAAGTTTGTAATTGGTCTGTCCATGTGTTACCTCTGCAAATTTCAAATTTGCCTATTAGTACGCAATGCTTCTTAGAACTTTGTTGTCACCGTCTGCCACTACTTCGATCAGTGGATTATTGCTTCGCTGACAGGAGAAGTATTGCCTTGCATAAGCAAAGACGGAATCAATGTCATTCCTCTCAATCGCTTCTGATGCAAGATTATAAAACGATTGGTCATAACGACGTATACGGCTTTCTTCGACCTCTACTTCCAACAGAACCACCTGTTCCTTTGTAAACAAGCCATTGGAAAGGCAATCGTCCTGTGCATAATCCAGAGCTTCCTGCTCACTTTCGCAATAATAGACACAGCGCAGTCGTGAAGTATCGTTTGGGAACTCGGTCTCCCTTACATATTCAAAAATACCCTCGACAGCATCCTTCTGATAGTTTTCGTACTTTCTCAGGCCCAAAGCTTTTACTTCACGACTCATATACATAGTCGCAAAGAAAACTGCTTTAAAAACCTCTCTGGATTCTCGTAGTGCAAGAATATATGGTTCTGCAAACTGATAGTTGTTCTTATAATCATTCGTAAGATGCTTTGCACCTTGATAGGAGTCAACTGAGTAATGGTAAAGTTTCATGCTTGTCATTCCCTTCGTCTATGCTGTAAAATCTCGATTTAGCGACATCCCGACAAACGGGAATCTACAGTGCTAATTCCATCAGCCAGCAATCTACTTTTTCTCCCTCAAACATCTCATGTTTTGGAAGTGATTTAATGATTTTAAACCCGGCTTTCTCGTATGCCCTT
>JAEEGI010013935.1_pt1 | contig 16978 bp, 15 predicted proteins | sample 8958751 | NCBI WGS metagenome assembly JAEEGI01 (sample SAMN16246545, study PRJNA631951) | gut metagenome | biome: gut microbiome; feature: rumen; material: KS-attached | host: Bos | place: Iran: Karaj | collected 2018-10
GGCGCGGGGGCGCACCTCTTCCCATTCCGAACAGAGAAGTTAAGCCCCGCCGCGACGATGATACTGCGCGAAAGCGTGGGAAAGTAGTTCGCCGCCCACCCTAAACGGAGACCCCGACAGCTTGCTGCTGTCGGGGCTTTCTGTTTTTATATGAATAGTTATTCCTCGAAGAATTCCTCCTTGAAATTCACGAAATATACCCGTTCCTGTGCACGCGTTAATGCAGTGTAAAGCCATCTAAGGTCTTCGACCTCAAGCGTTTCCTTCTGATTCAATGAAGAATCAATAAATATGCTTGCCCATTGCCCGCCTTGGGTCTTGTGGCAAGTGAGGGCGTAGGCAAACTTCACCTGCAAGGCGTTGAACCAAGGATTCTTCTTCATCTCCTTGTAACGTTCCCTTCGGTTCGGTATGTCCATATAGTCTTCTTCAATGGCTGAATACATTTTTTTGTTTTCCTCTTCCGTCAGCGAAGGGCTATTGCTATTCAAGGTATCAAGTAGGATTTTGGCTTCTACATTCGGAGCGTCAGGATAGTCGGTGAAGCTGAGTTCCACATCGGCAAAACGGAATCCATACATTTCATCGAAATGCTTGATTTTTCTAATCTCAGCCATGTCGCCATTGGCGATGAAACTCATCGTGTCATTGCCTTCTGTCCAATAATAGTTGTTTTTTACCACCATCAGCTTGTCCCCCGTGGCTATTTCTCCTTCGATATTGAGAATGCGGCCGCGAATGGCTTGATTGAACATATTGGCGCGTTTATTCGATTTGCAGATGATAACGGCTTCATTGTCTGAAGTGTTGGAGAATACATTGTGTAGTATCTCTTCAAAAGTCTCTGGCTCAATCTTTTGGATGTCATTGAAACCTTGCAGATGAAAAAGTGGCAACTCGTATTCGTAGAGATTTTGACCGAGCAATTGACGAATATCTGTTGCATTGTACAAGATGCCTGATTCCAAGGCTTGACGCTTGACTTCAGTCAACTCAAAGGTAGCTGCTGTAATCGGAAACTCGGATTTCAAGTATTCGCAGTCCAAGGCGGGACTCTTTACGCTTCCAACGGGTGGCAGTTGTGCTGTGTCGCCAATAAGCAACAGTCTACAATTTTCGCCGCTGAAGACATAGCTTAAGAGGTCGTCAAGCAGACTTGATTCGCCAAAGTCTTTCATTTCTCCAATCATGGAAGCCTCATCTACGATGAAAAGCGCATTTTTGTATTTGTTTTCGGCTCGCGTAATATGAATGCTCCCATCCGGGAAGGTCTTGGCCTGATAGATTCTGCGATGGATGGTGGAGGCATCTTTTCCCGTATAACTGCTAAGTACTTTGGCCGCTCTTCCGGTAGGTGCCATCAATACGTACTTCATTCCGAGTGAAGGCAAAGTCCTCACCAAAGTTTTGACTAATGTGGTCTTGCCAGTTCCTGCGTAGCCCTTTAAGATATAGGTCGGGTTTTCTTTTTGCGAAAGCAGGAAGGCGGACAAATGATACATTACGATAGCTTGTCCGTCGGTGGGCTCGAAACCGAAGGATTGTACCAGTTTTCCGTATAGCTCGCTGCGGCTTAACATGGATTAAAAAGGATAGCCAATTCCGGCTTGCAATCTGAAGTTGTTGCCTTGACCGAAACGCCAATGGCTACCTGTCTCAATGTTCATGTAGGGATTGCGCATGGCGTAAGCGATGTCGAAGCGGAGTATGAGGAAAGAAACATCCAGTCTGAAACCAATGCCCGCGTCAACTGCGAATTGTTTGTAGAAGGTGTCGAATCTAAATTCGCTGTTGGGCATGGATTCGTTGGGATGATAGGTCCAAACATTACCGGCATCAACAAAGATAGCACCGTTGACGATGTTGTATAATGGAAAACGGTATTCGGCATTGAACTCCAGCTGCAAGTCACCAGTCTTTTCGATATCGTCGGAAACGGGAATATATCCACCTGGTCCCACCGTACGATATAGCCAACCACGCAGGCCATTGGCACCACCGCCGTAGAAACTGCGTTCGAAAGGCATGTCTTGTGAATTACCATAGGGCAAGCCAATACCCACGAATTGTCGAAACACAAACCAGTTATCTTTGCCAAGGTCGAGGTGCTGCCTAAAGTCGAAACTGCTTCTGACGTATTGGGCGTAACGAATGCCGAAGATTTCGTGATAACCATCGTCGTTTTCAGTGATGAGTTTGGTTTTATTGAACAAGGAAAGCAGATTTCCACTCGTTTCAAAATCGGCTCTAACGTAAAAGAAACTACCGGTTTTGTTGATTCTTTGCGTGTTGTAGGTCAGCGAATAGCGTGTGCCAAATAGCAAGTGACTCGTGTATTGAGCCTTCTTCCTTTGACTGGTCTCAGCATCAAGGTATTCTTGGAAAATTGGATTAATGTTGTCGATTTTCACGCTGTTGAGATAAAAGGGAGTGAGCGTTTGCCCTAACCGATAGTTCTTTTTCCAGTCATAGCTGTAGGAAGCAGTGGTAACATATCGGGAATAATAGAATCTGGTCTGCGAGTTGAAACCCAACGAAACCGTGGTGGTGGGCTGATAGTCTCTTGCGAAGGTGAGCGAGGAGAAGGGACCTAAAAACCTTGGGAAGAGCACACTAGCTGTCAGTCCAAATTCCCATGTGTTGAAAACACTATTGCCAGATTCAGGGTTTTCGCCACCTGCCAGTTTCTGGACTTCCAGCCCGCCTTTTAGGCTGAGCTGAAAAGTCTCAGCACCATGGAAAATGTTTTTGTTGGAATAGGAAAGGCTACCTTTGATGCCCAAATCACCTTCCGAATTGGTGCCTTCAGCTTGCACAGTAAACGAATGCCGATCATTTTGCTGCATGGTGATGCGACAGTCAAGCAGATTGAGAGTGTCTTTTGGCCCCGAAACGGTATCAAACTCAATGTTGATATTTCGAAACAATCTGAAATTGCCCAAAGATTGATAGGTGCTGGTGATGCTCCTTAGGTTATAGGGAAATCCTTCTATGATATGGATGGATTGTTTGAAGGTTTGAGGGTCCACATCGGGTTTGCCAAAGTAGTAGAAATCCCAAGTGTTTTTTCGTTTTCTTGGGCCCACTTCTACATCAAGCTTGATAGAATCGGTAGGTTTTTCACCCATTCTTAAGACACTGAAGTTAGGATAAACACTGATATTGCGAATATAGTACTTCTTATATGACAATTTGTTGTCTTTCAATCGCATGGTGATGTCCATGCTATGGTTCATGAAGTTGCTGTCCACTTCAAAAAAGATGTCGTCCCGATTGAAGAAGAAGTACCCCGAGTTTTTCATTCTTTCAGTGATGATTTCGCGCTGGTCGTCAAGGGAATAGGCGTTGTAGATGTCGCCTTTTTTGGGCTCAAATTTGGTGCTGTCACGCATGATGTATCTCTCTATGAGTGTGTCATTGATGACATAGTCGAACTCTTTGATATGATAAGGCTTGGCGGGGTAGACATGATAGGTGACAGTAGCTTTTTTCCGACTCGTTTTCACCGTGTGGTTCACTTTGGAATGGAAGTAACCTACGTTGTCGAGATAACGCATCATTTGGGTGGACGAATTGTTGGCTTCTTTCACATCGTAATATACGGGTGCCTTACCGAAAGTTTCGTTCATCCAAGCCCACATCTTGCTCTTAGGTCTTTGTTCCGCCTTGTAGTAAATCCAAGTGGGAAAATTGGTTTGGAAGGCATCTTTATAGGGTTTGAGGGTGATATAGGACGACAGCCCCGACTTGCTGATTTTGGTCTTTTTCCCCTCGATAGCGATGCTGTTTTTCTTCACCAAATATTTCCCCTCAGGGACAAAACGGTTGATGTTGCACGAAGACATGGCGACAGCCACGAACAATAGAAGAATGATATGGAGTCGTTTGACTGACATGCCGCGTAGATTTTTTGCAAAAATAACGTTTTTGAATGAGCGGTAATAGGTGAATGAGTGTTTTTTGCAATGAATTCGTTTCAAAGTTTTGATTCTGAAAGCTTTTCTTCTTCAAATCGCCTCAACTCCACTGACTCTCCATCAAAAACCGCGTAAGTGAAATCATAAATCCAATTTCCCACGACGGTCGTCAAGGCATGGTCACCGGTTTTGTACTGCATGGGTTTGTGCTGGTGGCCAAAAACGAAGAAATCTATGCTTGGGTCGAGCTTTGCTTGTTCTTGGGCGTACTGATATAAGCGCGTTTTTGGGATGTCGTTGTAATAGCCACGCTCCACTTCGTTCTTGAGTTTCTTCAAGCGATGATTATGCGACCATTTCAAAGCCAAACCGATGCCCAAATCAGGATGCAACCAGCGGAACAGCCATTGGTTGAACTTGCATTCGAACACTTTCTTCAGAAACTTATAGCCCTTATCGCCAGGACCTCTGCCGTCACCATGAACCAAAAAGAACTTCTTGCCCTTGATGTTCTTGACGACCGGCTCGCGATGCATCTCAAGACCTAGTTCATCATGCAAATAGCCGAAACTCCAAAGGTCATGGTTGCCGATGAACATATGCACCGGGATGCCTGCGTCAGTGAACTCAGCCAATTTACCTTGGAGCCTTACGAAGCCCTTGGGAATCACCGTCTTGTATTCGAACCAAAAGTCAAATAAGTCACCCATTAGGTAAAGCTCCTCGCAATTTGGACGAATGCCATCAAGGAAGCGCAGTAACTTGCGCTCGCGCATTTGGCTGTCCTCAAGCGAGGGGATGCCTAAATGGAAGTCGGTGACGAAATAAACGGCCATCAGAACTGGATTTCTTTCGAGCGGCGGATGAGTTCGGTGATGAGGGTGATGAGTTTGGGCTCGACAGCGTTTACGGCCTTGATGACTTCCTCGTGCGTGATGGTAATGGTGTGGTCCAAACCATAGATGTTGGCCATGTCGGAAACGATGGACAAACCGAAGACGGGCAACTTGCCTTGTCTTGCCACGATGACCTCGGGCGTTGTCGACATGCCTATGGTGTCGGCACCGATGATACGGAAGTAACGGCATTCGGCAGGCGTCTCGTAGGTCGGACCCGAAGTGGAACAATATACGCCGTGCTGCACCCAAATGCCTTTTTCCAAGGCAATCTCGTCGGCCAACTTGATGAGGCGTTTGTCGTAAGGCTCACTCATGTCGGGGAAGCGCTCGCCAAAACGCTCGTCGTGCGGACCAATCAACGGATTGGGCATGGCATGGATATGGTCATTGATGATCATGATATCACCCACGTGGAAGGTCGGGTTGAGTCCGCCGGCGGCATTGCTGAGGATGAGGAACTGGATGCCCAGTTGCATCATCATGCGGATGGGGAAGGCGACTTCGCTCATCGGATAGCCCTCGTAATAGTGGAAACGGCCTTGCATGGCGATGACTTTTCGACCTGCGATGGTGCCAAAAAGCAACTGTCCCTGGTGTCCTTTCACCGTGGAAACGGGGAAGTTCGGAATGTCCGAATAGGGAATGGCATATTCGACGTCGATGCCGCTGGCCAAGCCACCTAAGCCAGAGCCCAACACCACCCCGACTTCAGGCTGAAAATCATTGGTTTTTAGTTTGATATAACCAACAGTCGTGAGAATTCTTTCGTACATAATTCAATATTTCTTTGTTAAACTTTTCTTCTTCATGGAAACGCACACTGACAGGCAATGCGTACAACGGTGTGGTTTCAAACTGACAAAGATAGGGAGAATTTGTCAATCGCGCGGCATCTTTTTCGGTGGTGACGATGATTTTCTTTTCTCTGCTCATGTTTTCAAAGAGCTTGAGGATAGCATTTACATCGTTTTCCGAATAGGGATGATGGTCTGCAAAAGTCATTACCTCAAGATGCTTGTATTGTTTATTTAGACTGTCAATCAACGGGTTGGGGTTTGCGATACCACAGAATAGAAGGACAGATGCTGCGGAATCGGCATCAAATTGTCTTGCGCTGGCAGTCAAAGGTTTCAGTTGATTGTATTCCAAATAGGAAAAGAAAACCTTTTGTTTCTCTGTAGGCTTCAACTTATTGGCAACCTGCTGTTTTTCTTCTTCATTCATGGATTTGGGTGCCTTGCTGACGACAATAATGTCGGCCCGTTTGGCAGCAGACTTCACATCGCGCAAAGTGCCGGCAGGAAAGAGAAAGTCATCGCAGTAAAGATGTTGGTAATCTGTCAATAAGATGTTTAAGCCTGCATCTATTCTGCGATGTTGGAAGGCGTCGTCCAAAAGAACGATTTCGACCCCCTGCTCCCAAAGCAGGTGCACTATACCTTCTGCACGATTCGTGTCAACGGCAACTTGAATATCAGGGTATTTCGTGAAATATTGAAGTGGCTCATCACCCAAATCCTCATAGGTGCATGACGCATTGGCCAATCTGAAACCTTTTGACCGTCGTCCATAGCCACTGCTGAGGGTGGCTAAATGATAGTCATTTTTCAGTAATTCAATAAGGTATTCCGTATGTGGTGTTTTGCCTGTCCCGCCAAGGTTGAGGTTGCCCACGCAAATCACAGGCTTCTCAAACCGTGTAGATTTCAAGATGTGCCAATCGTATAGTTTATGTCTGATAGTCAGAACAATATGATAAATTAGTGCTATGGGCAAAAGTAAAATTCTCATTATGGGGTCAAAATTAGGCAAAATTTGCTAATTTTGAGCCTTAATTTTGAAAATATGACCGTAAAAGACATTTTGAATTGTATTACAGAGGTCGCACCGTTGCAATGGCAGGAGAGTTACGACAATGCTGGCCTACAAGTCGGTGATCTCAATGCCGATGCCCACAAGGCCTTGATTTGCTTGGACATTACCGAAGAAATTGTTGATGAGTCTGTGGCCAAAAACTGTGACCTTATCATCAGCCACCATCCTTTGATTTTTCGTGGATTGAAGCATCTGACGCCCGAAACCTATATCGAGCGCGCCGTGGTGAAGGCCATCAAGCATGACATCGCCATGATTTCGATGCATACCAATTTGGATAACAGCTATTTGGGCGTGAGTCGTGTTTTGGCGGACCGGCTTGGCTTGGAAAATCTGCATCTTCTTCAACCATCAGCTGCTGAACCTGAGCAATGTGGTGCAGGAATGATTGGTGAATTTGAAAATCCCATGGAAGAGTCCGATTTTCTTGAGCTCGTTGCCAAAACCATAGGCTCACCTTGCCTGCGCCATTCTGCCTTGACTAGCCGTAAAATCCAAAAAGTGGCACTTTGTGGTGGCTCAGGAGTTCCGTTTATGCAGGATGCTTTACATCAAAAAGCAGATGCCTATCTCACCGCCGACATCAAATACCATGATTTTTTTGTCCCGGAAGGACATATTTTGCTGGTTGACGGCGGTCATTTTGAGACCGAGCAATTCACGAAAGAATTAATATGTGAGTTGATTCGGAAAAAATTTCCTACCTTTGCAGCCGAAATTGCCGAAACGCAGACAAATTCGGTCCATTATTTTGTAAAAAAATAAGTAATCACAATATGGCTAAGAAAGAAAATAAAGAAGTTGCTGAGGTAACTGAAGTTGCTGAAGTAGAAGAGGTTAAGGAAGCAAAGAAGACGGTAAAGAAAACCACTAAAGCTAAAGCACAACCCGATGAAGAAGAAGTTCCTGCTGCTCCTCAAGAAGAGGTACAACCTGTAAAAGAGGAAGATCCCAAGCCGGCGGAAGATTCTATAGAAGTGAGTGTTGAGCGGAAACTGGTAGCCCTTTATACTTTGCAGAAAGTCGATTCCAAAATTGACGAAATCAGAGCCTATCGTGGCAATCTGCCTTTGGAAATCCAAGATATGGAGGACGAAATTGCTGGTTTGGAGACCCGTATCGCTAACTTCAAGGAAGAGAGCAAGAAACATCAAAAGGACATTTCAGATTATAAGATCAAGATTAAGGAAACAGAAGCCCTCATCAAGAAATACGAGGAACAGCAGAACAACGTCCGCAACAACCGTGAATACGATTCTTTGACGAAGGAAATCGAATATCAGACCCTTGATATTCAACTTTCGGAAAAGCGCATCAAAGAAATTACCGCTAAGGACAATGAAGTGGCTGCTAAGGTGGCAGATGCCCAAATGCGTCTTACCGAGCTGAATGCCACGTTGAAAGAGAAGAAAGACGAGCTGCATTCATTGGTGGAAGGCACTGAAAAAGAAGAAGAACTGTTGCTGCAACGTTCAGCCGAGTGCGAAAAGCTGGTTGAGGATCGTCTTTTGGTGGCCTACAAGCGCATCCGCAAGAACGCCCGCAATGGTCTCGCCGTGGTCGGCATCTTTGATGAGGCTTGTGGAGGTTGCTTCAACCGCATTCCCCCTCAACATCAGTTGGATATCTGTACGCATAAGAAGATTATCGTTTGCGAATATTGCGGTCGAATTCTTGTCGACAAAGGCATTATTGCGCAATACAAAGATTGATTGTGACAAAAGTGGATCAGAAAAGGCTGTCTTCGGGCAGCCTTTTCTGTTTAAAACCTCACTTTGAGGGTTGTGGTCAGAATATGCTTGAATTGCGTTTGAGTGGTGGGTTCAATACCAAGGTCACCTGCATCATATAGGAAAGTATAGGTCTTTCCATGGCTCAACTCGTATGCAAAATCAAAGGTGGTGCTTTCTGAAACGGGAACGCTAATGCCACATGAAGCTTTTTTGACGCTACCGCCCGATTCGCCCAAACCGAAGGGACTGCCGTAGTAGGCAGCACCTGCTCTTAGATAGGAAGTTCCCAACGACCATTCAGTTCCCAAACGGAAATTGAATGTCTTTCCGTAGGTTTCCCTTATTTTATCATTTTTTGGCGTGTAATCATAATAGTCAGGATCGTTTTCATCTTTTGTGTCTTTGAAATACGCAGCACCGAAATTGGTGTATTCCGCATCGAGGCTGATAATACCTTGCTGTCCGATAACGAAAGCCATGCTACCCACCCATTTCAGCGGTTTGATGAAGGTGTATTCGTAGTATGATTCTGGACTGAGGCTCTTTTGAGTGACCCAATTGATTTCTGATTCGGTTGTTGTTTGCCACGATTCCGTGAAATTGTATATGGTTGGTGAGTGAAAGGCTCCACCGAAGCGTAGAAAGCGTGTGGCGTGGTAGATGAAACCTACTTTGACATTACCACCCCATCCCGAGGAGCTGATGTCTTCTGTGAATTTCCAATGGTTGAAGTCGGTGTCGGTTCCCTCGACTCGGTTTTCTTGAAAGAGTTTTTCTCCTTCTCGCTTGATGTGAGCCAAGTCGGCACTGATACCGATGAAAAAGCGGTCGTTAAAGTTGGCGCTTCCTGCAAACGTCCAAGCTTCGGATCGGCCTATGAAATCGCATTCTTGCCCTTGCCAGATGTTGCCTTGGGGTACTGGACTGTCATAATAGGGACCATTTGCGTCTTGATAAAGGTCGATGAGATAGGTTTTCCAAGCTGGGTAAATATCGTAAGGGAACATATCCTGTAACTCGAATTGTGAATAGCCATCGATTTGGGCAAGGTAATTGTCGATTTTCGAACTGGTGGGGTTGATGCCTCGTGCATTGGTGTGGAAGTTGTAGTCGTTGATACGGGTTAGTCCTATGCCGAATTGGGTGGAACGGAGAGGGCGGTAGTTGCTCCTTTGTTTTGTGCTGATCCATCCGATGTTAGGAATCGAGAGGCGAGTCTTGTTCCCACTTGTTTGAGTCCCATAATAGTGTGATGAATGGTAATTGTCGAGCAGATTGAGTGAAGTGGTGAATTCGTTGCTGCGATAAATGCCCATTCCAGCGGGGTTGATGTTGATGGCGGTCATGTCGCCACCTACAGCGCCCATGGCATTGCCCATGCCCAAAGCCTTGGCTGTGCCTTGATAATAGGTTTGCGAAAACAGGCATGCGTCATCTGCACCTTGGGCAAAGGCTGACAGAAAACAAAGGAGAGTAATGACGGTCGTAAAAATTCTCTTCATGGTCGACAGGATAAAAAAAGACTACCTTGCAATTTAAACTGCAAAGGTAGTCTTTTATTCTCAATCAATTGATGTGGCTCTCAAATTATCTTCTTCCACCACCTGAGCTACGGCCACCGCCAGAGGAACTGTGACTGCCACCGCCACCTGAACTGCCGCGGCTGACTCCTGAACTTGAGCTTGAGCTGCGGCTTCCGCCACTGTAGCTGCTGCTTGAACTACGTCCCGAACTTGAAGAGGAACTTCTCGAAGGCGAACTGCTTCTGTTATAGCTGCCGCTCGATGAGTTACTTCTGTTGTAGGAACCGCTTGAGCTGTTGCTTCTGCTACCTCTGTTGATGCTCGTTGAAGAGGAATGTGAAGAGGATGAGTTTTGCGGGCGCACATATTCAGAGCTTGAGCGTGAGGGACGGCTACTGCTGGGCGAGGTGTAGCTCTGACGTTCGCTGCTTTGGCTGCCTGTGCGGGCGCTGCTTGAGTCTGAAGGACGGCTAGCCGAGGCATTGCCCGTGCGACCGCTGGTGCCTGCAGTAGGTCTGTTACTGCTAGCGGGACGGCTGCTCACCGTGGGTCTGCTTGTATTAGTCCGGCCTGAAGCGCTGGCACCAACACGTCCTGTTGTGTTACTGTTGGCTGTAGGACGGCTCATAGATACGCCGCTACCTACCCTGGCATTGGCACTGCTGGCACTGCCCGACATGCTACCACCATTTATTGTCCTGGGATCATTTTGCACACTGTGACTCATAGAGCCTGCCGTGCTGTTGCCGTGACGTACACTAGCCACATAGCTGCTTAAACCGCTTCCGCCGTGTCCGCCGTGGTTTCCACCATGACCATCCCAATGGTGGTGCGAGTGGTGCCAATAATGGTTGTGATAACCCCAATCATAGGCCCAATAAGGATTGCTCCAATAGTAGGAATAGGGATACCATGAATAACCCCAGTAGGAGTAAGGATACCAAGAGTAGCTCCAATATGAATCCCAGCCCCAATAGGTTCTCCAGTAAGGACGATAGCCCCAGCCGACGTAAACGGTAGGATAATAATCCCAATAGAAAGGATCGTAGCTGTCCACATAGATGTAGGTGTTGCCACTGCCACCAGTATAATAGTCGTCATAATAGTCTAAGGAAGAGGATGCTTGCGTGCCAAAACGCTTGATGCGCGTGGCAAAGTCGGCATCATAATAAGTCTCAGTGGTAGTGTAAACTACGCCGTTGGTGTCGGTTACTGTTTCCGTGGTTTGATAAACAGGTTCGGCATTATTGACGTAATTCTTGCTGTCGGAATAGTAGGCTTGATAATCGTATTCCGAGTTGCTGCTGATGCTTGGACTCACATAAGATCCGTTACCTGAAGCCATTCGATTGCCCGTATTGCCATAAGGCGAATAGTAGACATCGTCTTGAGCCATCTGACGGTTTGCTGAGCAGCTGGCGAAAACCATCAAGGCAATGATAGGGATAAGTCTTAACGCTTTCATTTTATTGAGTATTTATTTGTTCGTGAAAATAGTTAAATCTTTCGTTTAAAATATGCAAATTTCATACCAAAATCTGATATTCAAATGCGGATTCACAAAATTATTCTAATTTATAAACTCGTCCGTCGTTGGTACATTCTTGTATGACCCATGGGTTCCCTTTATAATACACGTTTCCAATACTATGGAGCCATACGGTAAGCTTGGATCTGGCCCAAACGTAGGCATCGTTGGTGGAATGCGATTGCATTCTGACGAAGTTGGAATTGAGGTTTTCGGCATGTACTGCACCATAACTCCTCATCATGATTTCTGTATATTGGGCAATGCCTCTCAGAGTTACCAAAGATGTGCCATTGCTGAAGTCGCTTTTTAACACGTCACAGTTGAAGGTCAAATCAATGTTGCCACAACCTTCTTTAATGTTGAGATTGAAAGCGTGCGTCCAAACGGTATCAATGATAGCCTCGATGGTGTCAATAGTAGACTCTCTGATGCCTCTAATTGAATCGGTGCAAATGAGGTTTCCGACTGAGGCGAAGTCGATTTGGCGCAGACTATCGTAATACACGGTCAGGTGGATGCTGTAGTCGAAACTTCTAAGCCAGTTGTAGTCATTCTCGTTTTTGATGACCAAGGTGTCGCCATCGATTTCGGTTGTCACATTATCGATGAGGTTTTTGGGACAAGTCAGTTCCAAATGCGGATGATTATCGTGCACCAACTTGACATTCACGTTGTTGTACATCTTGATGGCAATAAAGCGTTGGTCAAGACTGCGCTGTTCGGTAACAGGTTCGCCGTTGGTGAACAATGTCTCCACCTTACTGCATGACGCAACCATCAGGCTAACGAGGAAAAACAGGACTACGATGGTGCTTCTTTTCATAGCGTGGTAAATAGTACTTGTGTTGGATATGGTAGCCAATGCCGAAACTGATGAAGTCGGCCTTGATGTCATAGGTGGTAAAGGCAAGCGTGGCAAACAGGTTCTCGTTGAAATAGTATCGGGCAGCGACTTTTTGGTAAAACAGCAATCCGTATGTTGATGAATTTAAGGGAACATTGTTGCGGATGCCAAGATTGAACATGAAACTGACACGATCAAGCATCATTTCGTAGGCGAATAGGAGACCGGGTTTTAGGTAGATGTCCCAATCGGGTTTGGTGATTTTGTCGGAATTGTCGTAAACCAGTTCGATTCCAAGTCCCAATCGGTCGCGTTCAGTGATTTGGAACATAAAGTTGGCGGCCAAATCATGGACAAGGAAATACTCGTGTGTACCATATTGTTGGCTCATGTCTTTGATTCCCAATGTGTATTGATAATCTGTGACGAAATGCCGCTTGCCATCAAATTCAAAGAGATAGTTTTTGGGACGCAATTTCTTGTCGATGTGCTTTTTGGATGGCGCCAGATACCACGATAATCCTGTGGCTGCACTGAGGATGTTGATGCCCATATTTGGGGAGCGTGTGGCCCCGTTGGAAAAATGGGTCAAACCAGCGGAGGTTACCCAATGTAAGCGGTCGACAATACGCTGACGGTACTCAAACGACAGGTTAATGGCTGCGTTCACATGCGAGCCTATGGCATAGTTGTGGTAATTCTCCTTGGGGTCAAATTTGTTGGTGAGATAGGACACGCCCACGCCCAATTTAAAGGTCAACCTACTCGATTCGCCAGGAGTGATGGGAAAATTGATGAAGGGATAAAGGGCAAACACTTTTCCCAACTCGGCAGAGATGCTGTCGTTGCCGAAGCCTGAATAGTAGAAGGTAAGTCCGATGGAAGGGTAGTTGTGCAACACTTCCCAGCGGTGCTGCCCGTAAGTGTTGCGGTGCAGCGAGAATTCGTAACTAGGCGTATGGCGGCTGTAACGTCCTAAGGCAGAGTGGTATTCATCGTTTTGGAAATACATGTAGCCATAGTGTACCCGAGCCTCGATTTCATAGTTGCGGTGACTCAGTTGTGCTTCTGCTGTCTTTACAAATGCCAATAAGGACAGGAGGAAGAATAAGATATGGAACTTTTGTTTTTCCATTGAGTCTGCAAAAATACAAAATTCCTTACTTTTGCGCTCAAAATCAAGTGTAGTCATGGACGAAAGATTAGTTGCATTCAAGCGTTTACTGGATATTATGGACGCAGTGCGTGCGGGTTGCCCTTGGGATAGCACTCAGACAATCCATAGCTTGCGCCATCTTACCATCGAGGAAACCTATGAGCTTAGCCAAGCCATCCTTAATGACGACCTCAATGAGGTGAAGAAGGAACTCGGTGACCTCATGTTGCACCTTGTCTTCTATGCCAAGATAGGGCAGGAGCAGGGTGCCTTCGACATTGCTGATGTACTCAATGGGATTTGTGAGAAGATGATTGTGCGTCATCCGCATATCTTTGGTAACGAGAAAGTTGAAAATGCAGAACAGGTGGAGCAAAATTGGGAGAAAATCAAGTTGGAACGGGAACACAATCGTAGTGTGTTGGGTGGAGTTCCTGAAGGCTTGCCTTCGCTCCTGAAAGCCTATCGCATGACTCAGAAAACCGCTGGTGTGGGATTCCGCTGGCCAGAGACAAGTCAGGCTTGGCAAAAGGTGGAAGAGGAGAAAGACGAGCTCTTTGAAGAATTGCAAAAACCAGACAATACGGCCAAGATTGAGTCGGAATATGGCGACTTGTTGTTTGCTTTGGCCGCCTATGGCAACTATATCGGTGTGAACCCCGACGATGCTTTGGAGAAAACCAATAAGAAATTCCGTGAACGCTTTGGCCATGTCGAGCAGCGCGCACGCGAACAAGGCAAAGGTGTGCAACACCTCAACCTTGAAGAGATGATTTCATATTGGAAAGAGGCTAAGAATCTTTGCCCGTAAATGTAGAAGCAAGTTTACACCACCTCGGCAACGGTGAAATTGCTGCCTCCGATGAAGACCACATCACCGAAATGGGCATTGTTGACAGCAGAACGATAGGCATGGTTGACGGACTCAAACACTTGTCCACGCAAGCCCATGTCAAAGGCTTTCTGTGCTAAGATATTGGCATCCAATCCTCTGGGAATATCAGCCTTGCAGAAATAGTATTCGGCTCCGCGAGGAAGCAATTGCAATACACTTTCGATGTCTTTGTCGTTGACCATGCCAAGGACAAAATGCAGTTTTCCGTAGCTCATTTCAGCCAATTGACGTACGACTTCGGTGATACCTGCCACGTTGTGTCCCGTATCGGCGATGGTGAGTGGATCTTTGCATAAGATTTGCCAGCGACCCATCAGATGGGTGTTGCGAATAACCTTGGCGATGCCGTCGCGGATGTTGTCTTCGGTGAGATTGAACTTATCACGCAGCAGATCGAGGGCACACATCACCGTGGTCAGGTTTTTTTGTTGGTAGTTACCCATCAGCGGAATCTCAAGAGCTTCCATGTAAAGCTCGCTGTTTTTCCAAACATCGTATTGTTGTTCGGTGTCCGACTCGATATGGATTTTGTCGCAATCAAAGATTTGATCGGCGAAGAAGATAGGACTATTGCATTCTTTGGCCTTGTCGATGAAAACCTGCTGGGTTTCGGGATGCGTCTCTCCTATGACAACAGGAATGTTGGGCTTGATGATGCCCGCCTTTTCGTAGGCGATTTTGGCTCTTGTGTCACCCAAAAACTTCATGTGGTCGAAATCGATGTTGGTGATGATGCTTAGTTCAGGCGTGATGAGATTGGTAGAGTCTAATCTGCCACCCATGCCCACCTCGACGATAGCAATGTCAATTTTTTCTTTTGAGAAATAATCGAATGCCATGCCTACGGTCATCTCGAAGAAGGAGAGCTCCATGGCTTCAAACTTTTCCTTGTAGTTGTCGATGAACTGCACCACATTCTCTTCAGGGATCATCTCCCCGTTGATGCGGATGCGTTCACGGAAGTCACGGAGGTGAGGCGAGGTGTAAAGCCCTGTCTTATAACCTGCTTCTTGAAACACTGAAGCCAACAAGTGAGAAGTGGAGCCTTTGCCGTTGGTGCCGGCCACATGCACCGACTTGAAGTTGTTTTGTGGGTTGTCTAATAGATTGAGGAGTTGTATGGTGTTATTTAAGTCCGCTTTGTAGGCGGCGGCTCCGATGCGTTGGTACATCGGGAGCTTGTTGAACATCCAGTCGAGAGTCTCGGAGTAATTCATAGGCGATTATTTAATAATGATGAATGCTGAATGATGAATGCTGAATGAGGCTAAGACTAGCGTCGCTTCGCGTCATTCAGCATTTCACATTCATAATTCCATATTTCTCTTATTGATTGATAACAAAAGTATAGGTGATGGTACCGTGTTGCTCTTCGGGAGCATTGGGGTCGGAAGCGAAAGACGAGCGCAAAGCAGCTTGTTTGGCCTTTTGACGCATGTCGTTGTTAATTACAGTAGTGCCTTTAGTTGCAACTTCAGCTCGCGTCACTTTGCCATGACGATCCACCCAGATATCTACCACTACGATGCCTTCTTCGCTGAAGTCATCATTGGGCCGATGCAGCGACTTGGCGCCACGGCCACCGAGGTCATAGCCTGTGCCGTTACCTTTGCCACCATTTCCATCATATTTCTTGATCCCAGCCAGTCCATTGGGATTGCCTTGGTCGCCAGGTTGTCCGGTGACGCCTTCCGATCCGCCTGCTTGTGGGCTATTGTTGCCCTTAAATAAAGCCCTTTGGTTGACGGTTGGTTTAGGTTCTTCAGTAGGTTTTTCTTGCTTCGGCTTAGTGTTTTTGGGTTTTTCAATGGCAGGTGCCTCTTCATCGTTTTGGGTGACGATATCTTCCTTGCTCTTGTTTTGTTGTTGCTGAGGTTGAGCAGCCATAGGAATAGCAGGCTTCTCGGGTTGGATATTGCCCATGCCTTGGTCCATCATGCCCAAGTCGATTTCAACACCTTCTTCTCCTGGAAGCGGCAAAGGTGTCCGAAAGGCCATCAGCAACAAGACGAGGACAATCAAAGCATGAACGAGGATGGTTCCCACTACAGCTATGCCTCTGTCTTTCTTTTCGTTATTGTTCATATCACCTCCTATTTCTTTGGCGATGTGGCGAGAATGACTTTGTGGTTGTTGCCAGTGGCGTTGTTGATTTCGTTGACGGCATCAATCACATTCACAACATATTGCACGGGTACAGTCTTGTCGGAACGGAGCACCACTGTGGCTTGACTGTCGTTGCCGATCTTGCTGTTGATAAGGTCGGTGAGTTGGGTTTCATCGGCGGGATTGTCGTCAACGAAATATTGGTATTGGTCGTTGATGTAAACCGTGACGGTCTGCTTGGCCATGGTCTTGCTGTTGCTTGAAGGCAGCACGAGCTTGATGGCATTGGGCGCGACCAAGGTCGAAGTCAGCATGAAGAAAATCAGCAGCAGAAACACCAAGTCCGACATGGACGAGGAGTTAAATGTAGGTTCGACCTTATTTCTTGATCTGATAGCCATAATGCACTAATTTTAGGCAGGTTCGTTCAAAACGTCCATGAATTCGGTAGCCTTGCCTTCGAGCAGGTTGACGACTTTCTGGATTTTTGTCGATAAGA